>VFQN01000388.1_pt1 | contig 87012 bp, 154 predicted proteins | sample 3512371 | NCBI WGS metagenome assembly VFQN01 (sample SAMN10412370, study PRJNA504923) | tailings metagenome | isolation source: Replicate 2 from Balatoc abandoned mine | place: Philippines: Itogon, Benguet | collected 2017-08-28
GTAGGTAGGTCGCGAATGTGGGTTGGGGGTGTGCGGAGTAGGGGTGTTGTGTGTATACTGCACGCGCCCCGAAGGAATTTCAACAGTAGTCCATGGAACAGTAGTCCATGGAACAGCGCCATCCCAATCCGTGGGAATGGACGCCCTGCGTGGTAATTTCCTTGGAATCTGGAGCAGTGTCATTCCCTGCTTGCCCTGCGTGGGAAAGTACCTTGGAATGGATGGTCTGCCCGGTAATTTCGCTCTCCCTATCGCCTTCATCTGCGCCTCAAATCGCGCCATCGCCGCGCCGTACAGCGCCACGTCATGCTTGTTTGCCGTACGCAGCTGCCGTACAAGCTCCTGGTCGATGATGAGGTACTTGCCGGCGTTGTTTTGCCAGTGGATCTCCTTGGGCGGCTTGTCGCCCGCCTGCCCCAGCACGTGCTGCACGTACACCATGGTGTCTAATATACGGCTCGTCAGCCCCACCATACAGAACTCGTCCAGGTGCGCCAGCGCCGGCGTGTCGTACTTGACGGGGCTGCCCGGTAATTTCCTTGGAATCTGGAGCAGTGTCATTCCCTGCTTCCCTGCTTCCCTGCGCGTGCATTCAGAGCGCCACAACACTCCATTGGTCGGCCGTGCGTGGGGCCTTCGCGGAGGAGCAGTACAACTGGACCCTTCCTCGCGCCATCGGTGCAACCTCACAACAGACGCTGTTACAAGTTATATATAAAAACCTTTTGACGCAGTCGGCTCACAAAGTCTAGGTCATTTCCTCCTCATTTCCTCCGTCACCACGTTTGCAAAGGGCCCCAGCAACCAGGCGCGAGACGTATCCGACGCCCATTGACAAGCAGCCACAATACAACAATATACCTCATTAGTTACATGGTTAGCAGCGGGCATCCTGTCTAGGGAAATGGTATGAGTGGCCTTCGATGGCCCGTATGGCCTTGCAGCGGCGGCCAACCTGTCTCGCTGGCGATCCAGCATCTTTGCTGCGACAATGGACTATGGTAGAAAAGAGCATGACCGGTGGAGTCAGTTCGACCTCCTCCAGCCCATTGTTACCTGCCCTCCCGGGGCGCAACTGGAGCGCGTGGGCTCCTCAGACCCCGAGACCGTAAGCTCAGCCTTGGGCAGCGCCCAGCGCACATTCCCTTCCAGTTCACATCCTATCGCCCTTCCTGGGACCAGAAGCCCCGCACACTTGTAGTACTTTACGGTATGCGTGTGCCGTGGCCGCCACCATGCGTGGGTAGTACAGCAGCACTGTACCGGTACGTGTGCATCCTTGCATATCAACAGACAGTAGCCTGACGGCGCTTCCGCCTGAGTTTAGGGCGTTGCAGCAGTAGCATGTTGCGTGTTCAGGCCAGCCAGCGGTAACCCTGTCCTCGTGCCCCACACCAGGACGGCGGCAAGTGGCTGTGCACGCCCCTGGACGGCCTGCTTCCTCCGTCCGGGCCGTGCGTGGCCTACAGCTTCGGCAGCCACATGAACTTCCTGTTCGAGAGCGCAATCCTCAACACGACACGCTGCAGCGTGTACACGGTGAGGCGTGCCCGTGCGGACTGTGCCCTGGGGGTGCCTTGACGTGCTGCTGCAGTGGCGACCAGCCGGGCCAGCCAGTGAGGAGGGTCTTGACCCAAGAAGCCGCAGCAGCAGGTGGCGGCTTGGCAGCGTGCCTCCTGCAGGCAAGGCCCCCCAGTGGCCCGACCCATCGCAACGCATGCGGTGTTGCCGCTGGTGCCTGTCGCTGGGCGAACTACTGTTATTGTCCGAGTTACTTCATCCACGCCTGCTCATGTGCGGTGAACCTTTGCAGCTACGGATGCAAGCGGGCGTGGACATCCCTGCATGCATGCACGCTGCGCACAGCTTTCTGACTGTATGTGCGTGCGTTATTGTGCACCTTGTACGACCGCAGTACGACTGCACGGTGCAAGGCGCAACGCTGGACCCGGAGCGCCACACCTTCCATAGAAAGGTACCGTCTTCATGGTCAGAGCCGGGGGACTACGAAGTGGGCAGCGGCTGGTGGCCTGCGGTGCATGAGGGCGGGGCGATGGAGCAGGTGGATGAGACGTCGTAATGTAGGGGCAGGGGCGCGATAGCGACGGGTGATAAGGGGGGCGGAGGAGGACGAGAGGTGAAGGGCTCGGCGTGGAACGAGAGAGCAGACGCCCTTGGTCCCGCCCACGTAAGGGCTCATGTGCGCCTACACCTCAAGCCACCTCACGCCCTCGTCATGCTACGTGGCCACGTGCGTCTCCCCCTACTCCCCTGCACGGCTACGGGCCCCTGCTGCGGACCTTTGCGGGGAAGGTTGCAGGCGGCGGCAGCAGTTCAGGCGACTGGTCGCATTTTCACATGCATCAAGTTGGTTGGTGTGTTGTCGCCTTCTCTCATCAATCCTGGCCTCGCTGCGCCCCCCTGCCCCTCCCTTGCACCTGGCGTGCAGTGTGTCGGCCCCCGCTCCATGGGGAGGGACTTCGTGACGTGGGACAAGGCGCTGGAGGCCAACGGACACACGGACGTCCACATCCTCAAGATTGACATCGAGGGTAAGAAGGAAGGAGGGCGGAACGGGTGTTCAGGTGGAGCAACAAGTCCTTGAGGCCACAGCCCGCCTTTGTTCAAAAGGCATCCTCATACCGAACCCTGCCCCTGCGCTTCCTGGGTCGAGCTCATGGCATGCTGCCGCTCAGTGCATCGCAAACAATGAAGGACCAGCACCCCCATTATTGCCCAGGCGCGATGCTGCTGAATACATTGCTGCTGGCGATCATTGCTGCACTACTGCCCCCACTTCCTTGCCCCCAGGCTCCGAGTGGGCAGCGCTGGGCGGCTTGGACGGTGGACACCCCCGGCCTGCCCACCATCATTGCCATCGAGCTGCACCTCAGGAAGGACCCGGTGTGGGCGAGGCCGGAGGTGTCCATCGCCGACCTGGCCCTCTTCGCGCAGCACCTGGGCACGCTGGGCTACGCACGTGGGTACTCCGCTGCGTGGCCGGGACGGGACGGGACGAGGCCCTGTGGCCGCATGCGGCCGTACGCCATCGGTTGTGCTGATATCTTGTCTAAGCCGCACGTGCACCTTGGGACGGCACCCCAGCTGCTTCTGTAAACTGCGGGTGGGCATGTCCAGAAGTGTGCGTTGGCAACAGTACGCGATGCCTCCCCGCTCCGTAAGTACCTTGGCAGCATTCCCGCCGACCCCAAGCGCCCAAGGCACAGGCTGGCGCAGCAGCCTATGGCGTACATCGACGAGCTGCGCCTGGCGCGCTAGCCCTGTTGGTGTGGAACATGCATGGGCCTTGGACCCAGTGATGCATGAATGCATGAACGTACTCACCCTGGAACTGACACGTGCGCATGCCGCCCCACCCCGCCTCTTGCTGCAGTGGTCAACCGCGAGCCGAACCCCAACCACCCCCCTTGCGCGGAGTTCACCTTCCTGCGAGTGGAGGTGCCGCGAAGGTGGAGCGGCAGTGGCCCGGGGCGCTCGGCGCAGGGGGCAGCCGGCGGCAGTGACGACCGTGCAGCAACAGCAGGCAGTGCCCGCGATAGGGACACAGACACATCGCGTTAGGACACGGAAGCAACACGTGGACAGCGGCTGTCGGCAGGGGCATGAGTAGCGGATGGTCAGGAGGAGCGGAGGCGCTTGCGGTCGTGCACCTTCCTGTAGCTGCCTCGCCAGGCCGGAACACGCGTGGCTGGTGTGGGGGCGATATATATGTTCAAACGTATGTGAGAAATGGCAATCAGTGAATGCCACGGTTCAACGATCTCGATTGGACTGCCGTGCTGCACCTGCAAGGCCTCCATGGCATGGCGGCGTGTCAACAGTAATGGAACGTTGTGGTACTCTCAGTGCTCGGTTCTTGTCGTCTGATATCATATTCATCCGTTAATGGGTAGTAAGCTTGCTCACATTTGCAAGTTCAAGGGCGGTGGGCTTCCAGGCGTGATGACCTAGTGCGTGCATGCATAGCTGGCGACGTAATACTGCTAATCCAACGGGCAGCAGGCGGGGCCTGGAACGGGTCAGGCGGGCAGGCGCAGGCTGATGTAGGCGATTCTTTGTGGCCCCTTGCGGGGCGTACTTGGGCACGCCGTACGTGCACCTACTGGGTTCACAGGCAGTGCAAGGGGTGGATAACCCATGTGACCAACGGTTGAGACCGGCCCCCTGGGCCAAGCTGGACGACGGATAGGTCTGGGGTCCCGACAAGGGACCAGAGCTGCAAGGACATGTATACGGTATGCAACGCGGCGAGCGGGCGGGCGCCGGGCGGGGATCCCACGGAGCGCCAGTCGAGCGTCACGCACCTGCGCACCTAGTGCAACTGTGCCGTGTGTAATATACTGCGTTCGACTGACCATACAGCGGTTTTCCTTACAGAGGAGAGCAGGAGACTGGTGCCATTGTGACCGAAAGCTCCCCCAGGCTCTCCACACCAGGCCAACAGTAGTAAAAAAAAAAAAGTAAGGAACTCTGAAAATCCTGGGCAAGGCAGTTCCAGTGGCCTTGAGGCCTTGCGCATTGCGCCTGAGACCAACTTCGTCCGTCCACGGTGTGTCGCACAAAACGCAGCACAACCAAAATAGCATTGGGTTCGGTACCCATGCGTAAGCTGGGCAGGGAGCTATAGCAAAGCATGCTATGCCGTCGCAAAGCAGGTAGGCGCCTGCTTCTCACACCTTCGTCCCCCAAGTCACGTACGGCCAGTCACACGCGTACGGCAAGTCCCGGGCAGTTGCTCGAGAGCCGGATTGCGGCCGGACAGGGACTCCTGAAGGCTGGACGTGGAAGCCCATAAGTGACTAACGACGCAGCGGCCTGCAGCAGCCACCTGCAAGAGCCTCACGCAACCCACCATGACACCAATCCAGCTCCTGTGAGTAGTGCATCACGCCAAGTACCGGATTGTACTGCAATATCCCTTCTACAACGCAAAGGTCGTGCAGTGCTAGGATATCCCTTCTACAACGAACACCGTCAGTATGGTACAACGCAGTGCACACCACAGCTCACAAGAATACATGAAACTCGGCAAGGCAAAAGGTTGCCCTTCATGCAAAATAGTTGGCCAACGAACCGCAAGCGATACCATCACTCAGTATGTCCTTGGCCATGCCTCCGGTCCCCGAGCCCAGGGCCCACCAAACACCAACACAGTTACAGATCGCCGTCTCCTACGGACTCAACACCCGTTACTGGGTGGACACGGTATAGGGTAAGGGGCCCAAACCTAAACTAGCTAGGGGCCGGCTGCAGCAGAGGAGGCCTGACTGACCTGCTACCCGCCTACCCCTCACTTGCCCGAGGGCCACACACGCTCCACGGTATGTTGGGCACACCCACTCTTATATCAACCGTCCAGGGTTATTACACAATGCCGCTACCCATGTCAAGCAAGCATGTCAAACACATAAGGGCGTGATTTACTTTAGCCCATGGTGGAGTTGCAGACTGCGAGCGTCACCGACAGCTGCAGATCCCTGCTGCGTACCATGAGCAACGATTTCCACTCCCGCATCGATGTCGTGCGCGGTTGTGCGAGGCAGCAGCCTTGCCAGTACAGCAAGCTCCCAGCGCCGCTACGCCTGCCCTCCCGCTGTGGGCAGTCCGCGTGTGGAAGCTGCGTGAAGCTGTGCAGCCGCGCGGATCAGCGCGATGGGATCGTACACGTACTGCGGCAAGGAAGCGAGGATTGGCAAACGTCAGTGCGCAACCGACCTTTAACACGGGTGTGCAGGAGCTCTAGGGCATAGGCACACTGAGCCTGGGCTGCAGGCTTGTTGCACATCGAACGGTAAGCCCCGGCAAGCACAACAGGTAAGATGTACACTGTCGCCGTCGCGTGTGCCCCATTTATGGTACACAATGCAAGCAGCAGCTTTGTACCCTCCTCAAGCACCTGGCATGCTGCCAGCCCTAGGAGGGGCTGCCTCTCTACGCCCACACCCACGCTCCAAGCCCTCTTCTACCTGCAGGCTGCAACCCGCCTCCCTGCACACCTCCCCCTCAACCCACCGGGTACGAGTTCACTATGGCCCGCGCCCACTGCACGTCCGTGAGGATGTAGCAGCAGAACACCTCCGCCGCCAGCACCAGCAGCACGCGCTCCCGCATCACGTTGGACTGCAGCCGCTGGATGGCGGCGGCGTCCGTGGCGCCGCCGTACGCCGCCAGGTGCGCCACCGTCTCGCCGTACGCGTTGCCGTACTTGGGTACGGACATGAGCTGCGCCAGGGCGGTGCTGAGGCTCGCTCGCTCGTCGTGTACGCGGCGGAGCCACTCCTGCAATGGCACCACAAAACACAGCTTCGGTTCGGTTTCAGCCCCTGAACGCAGCGCACACCTCCAACCTGGCACACATGACCTGGCGTACGCGGCGCCGTACAGGGGCAGGCGTCCTGCCTGCCCCCTTCCGCATGCCTCCAGCCCAGCAACCCCTGTGCTACTCCCCTGGCCCTGCCGACAGCACACAGCTACGCCCGGCTGCCGCTCTTGACCACAACTTCCTAACACGTCCACAGCCCGGAACGCATCCCCATGGTCATAAACCCCTCGGTAGTCGCCCCCGCCACCTCGGTCCCTCCTTGCCGCCCACCCCCACCCCTTTGCCGCTGTGCGGTTACCCTACCCCACCCCACCGTGAGCGCCGCGTGCAGCCCTGCCGTGTCCGCCAGCTGCTGCGGCCCCAGGCCCAGACCGCCCGCCACCCGCCGCCAGTGCTCGGGCGAGGCGGGCTGCGGGTCGCCCGTCAGGGTGGTCTCCAACAGCCTGCGGCGCGACAGGGGCGTTCAGCGGAGGTGCAGTACGCACGGAATCCCCTCCAGCGACCGCGCAGCAGGTCGCTACACACCCAATGCCACGTATGCACGGCCACTGCTGCTGTGCAGCCGCCCCGCCCAGTGCTTAGCGTGTGGGCCTAGCGCCCGTCCGTGCCCACCGCGCGCCACGAGGACAAGGCCTTGCTCGAAAGCCCTGCCCCTCCTGTCCCTCCTGCCCCTCCTGCCCGCGCACCTGGGCACCTCGTCGTTGACCAGGCTCAGGTACCTCAGCACGGTACGGAACGACGCCACCTGGCCCCGCAGCACCGCCAGCGCACCCGCCGCGTCCCCTGGTCCCCCGCCGCCGCCCCCGTTGCGTGCCGCGGCCGCCGCCACCCCCTCCGCCCCCTCCAGCGCCATGAGGCTGGCCCCCAGGTCCCCCACCATCCGCCGGAACATGTCCATGAGGTCCCCCACGGACATGGACCCCAGCGAGGACGCCCGGACGCCGGGGGGCAGCGCCAGAGCCATGGCCCCGGAGGCCGCGCGGCCTGCGCCGGGCAGTCCGTACGGCGGCGCCCCCCCGCCACTGGCGCCTCCCATGCTGCCGCTGCTGCTGCAGCCGCTGACGGAAGGGGACTGGACGTAGTAGGTGGCCCGCTGGCCGTCCTGCTCCTGTTGATGTAATCAAACGGAGCATTAGCGGGAGTAAATTGAGACCCATGGCAAGCAACCAGACGCGGTTCAAGGTCGCAGAGGCCCCTTCAGCTGACAGCCAACTCGTGGCTGCTGGCAGCCTTTGGCGCCCCACTTGCCTGCTTCTGTCTGTTGCATTAGCCCCCGCAACCAACCTGCACATTGACACATGCCCAACAAACCGACAGGAGTTAACCCGTTCGGCGGGCAGCACGCCACAAGCCGTAAGCTACAACACGCACGATCCCATGTCGCCCTTGTCAGTAGCGCCCACCTGCTGACCGGCCTGCGGCTGCGCCGCCGCCGCCGCCAGCAGCCCCATCTGCTCGTCCCTCGCCGCCACCACCAGCTCCATGACACGCGCACGCCCGTGCAACGCCTCGTTCTCCGCCGCCAGCTGCTGTACGGCACGCACGCGGTCCGCCAGCTGCGCCTTGAGCTCCGCGTAACGGCGCACGTGGCCACGGATGCGCTTGGCGTGCGAGGGCCGAGGAGGAGTGAAGATGTCCTGCGGGGCGTGTGGGCCGCGGGCGGGCGTAGGGTGTGGGGAGGGGCCAGCGCATGAGGTCTGGGTCACGTGTTGTGGGTGGGTCACAGTCACGGAGGTGACGCGGTAGATGGTGGCGCGCCTTGGGACGGGGAAGGTGCGGCTTGGTGCTCCTGTGCACAGGCACCGCTGTGCTTTCACCCGCACGTTCGCAACCGCGTGCTGGTAACGTGAGGAAGAAGGGTGCACACAGGCAATTGCGCCGGCGGCATGCGAAGTGCTGCATGACTATTGTGCGGCACAAGTGCAAGTGCTGAGATGCCCGCAGTGCATGGCAACCCACATTTAGGTCCAGCCCCGCGAGCAGCTCCTCCGCCGTCTGGCCGCGCGACGCAGGAGGCACCCGCAGCCCCCCAGGTCCCACACCACCCCCGCCGCCACCACCCCCGCCTGCAGCGCCGGCCGCCGCCAGCACCGCCTCCAGCCCCTGGCCGTTGCCCGCACCAGCAGCGCCCCCTCTGCGGCCTCCCGCAGAGCCCGCAGCACACCAGCCCGCCTCGTTGCCCGTCCACCCCACGCCCGCCTCCGCCGCCAGCTCCGCCACCAGGTCAGACGGCTTGTACTTAGACCCGTGACTGTACTGCATGTACGGCTGCTTGGCGGCGGGCGCTGCGGGCGGCTTGGAGTCCGGCGCGCTGCTTGCCGCTTCGTGCGAAGACCGTCCCGAGGGCGGTTGTGCTTGCCCTTGGATTGCGGATGCTGATGCTGACGCGGATGCGGTTGCAGAGACGGTGCCCGAGAGCTGCGTTTGCAGCACTGGCCGTGGCGCATAGGGGTGCTGGGGCCCATGTGGCGTTCGGTCGAAGGCGGCAGTGCCAAGGGCGGCAGCTGGGTACGCCTGGGCTTGGGCGTGGGGAGGAGGTTGGAAGCCAGGCGGAAAGCCCCCTGCAGCTGTAACCGGCTGCACGAGGGGCAATGAGACGGGGATCGGGCCGTATGTTGGGTGCTGCGAGGCTTGGTCGACTTGTTTGATCCGGGTCAGCTCATGTTGTCCGCTCTGCTGCTGCGGCGCTCCTGGCGGACCAGCCCAGCCACCGGGGTATGCCCAGCCTCCCGGTTGCTGGTGCTGGTGCTGGTGCTGCTGGTGCTGCTGGTGCTGCTGGTGCTGCTGATTTGGTGGTGACTGTAATAGACCTGGGGCCATAGGTCCTTGGCTCTGCCAGGGCCACGGCCTTGCGCCCTCGGCAGTGACAGCAGTCGCAGTGACAGCTGTCGCAGCGCCAGGGGGACCGCGGGCAGACCCGCCGCCCCATCCCCCGGAGCTGCCGCAGTCTTCGGCCTTGGGCCGAGGCATATGCATGCCCGTTGCCCCCATGTAGGTTGTCACCGTTGGTCCCCAATTGATGTTTAGGGGTCCTGGCGCTGCGTCCGCTTGCAGGGGCGCCAAGGAGGTGTCAGGGAGAGCTGTTGGGCCGCTGACAGACACCCGCTGCCCCCCGTCCGAGTGGAGCGGGTAGGCGTTGCGGCTTGGATGCAGCACAGAGCCGTCCACACTGGAAGACGGTGTTTGCACCGTGTATGGCAAGGGTTGTGGCGGGAGTTGGTATTGGAGTTGCGTACGCGGTTGCTGGGGCGCTGAAAGGTCAGCAGGTGCCCCAACTGCCGTATGTCCCGCGGATGGTGGGGGGCCATGTGAAGCCGACGACGTTGATGCTGCGTTGGACCGACACTCGAACGAATTCGGGCCTGCCTCCGCGGCATATTGCGGGCCAGGTGCTTCTAACGACAATTGCGTGAAGTCCGTTTCATCCGCCGAAGCCATCAGGGCGTCCAGTAACATATCATCGACATCAGTGAAAGCTGCAAAAATCTCATCAAATTCTGCCTCGGAGAACTGAGCGACTGCGGGCTCGAGCTCCATTGTCAGCGTTTTGCCAAGAGCATAGAGGAGTTCGCAGCTTCACTTCCTTACAGAACTCTCTACATTATCAACGTGACTTGTGTGAAAAGATTCTGCATGCCTTGGGGGTACATAAAGGATGACGCCACGTGCGTAAGGGTGCTCCGAGACCGCGCGTCCAGGTCCCTGTGCCTCGATGCCATAAACGCTCCAAGTCTTTAGGGGCAGATGTGGTTGGCTGTTCGTGGGCTTGTTGGGAGTGTGCAGCAGTGTGACGGCCAGCCAGATGCCGGGGCAAGCAGGGGGCAATCCTGGTGGCAACGGTGCCTCCAGGTGCCTCTGGCGCCCACACCCCATGGATTCCTGGCAACCCCACCTCATGGGATGTTGGAAACTGTTTATGTGGTGAGCCTTGAACTGAACTTACGCAACGACTGCACATATCACTTATGGTCCCACTCCGCTTGTCGTTGAAGACTAAACAGTACATCCCCTTGTCCTTCACCCCTCACTCCTCTCTGCTGCCCTCCTACGTTGCCCCCTCTGCGCGAGACCTCCACCATGTTGGGCGTTGCTGCCAGCAAGGACGCCACCGCAGCGCAGGGCAGAGTGGTTGCACGCTGTGGGCTCTCTGATTCCCTCTGGCACCGCTGTGCGCTCCATCGCTTCCCTCCCATGCCCCTGCTGGTGCCTGCCGTTCGTTGCTCAAGAAGTGCACGCAGCCAAGGCTGCAACTCTTGCCCCCCCAGGAGAGAACAGGTCACTAGCTGTTACCCTCCAAAGGTGGTTCACTCGTAGGCACACTTGCTGCTCGCCTGAAAACGGAAGATCCCGCCATACTGGTTTTGCCTCCGAAACCTGGGCATGCTCCTAGCTGCGCTTTGGGGCAGTCTAGCGGCGGCTGCCCCACCGTTTAGCCACTACTATCACCATAAGTAGTCTCGCAACTAATTCTAGGACAGTAACACCTCTGTGCGTAAAAGGGCTCGCGCCAGTTTTGGCAGGGCGAGCATAGCCAGAGAACCAATCGAATAGTGACCTGGCTGCTTAGCTGAGCTATGGCGCCTTCAAAGTTGCCAACAGGACGCATCCCTGGTAGTGGTGGACGACTTGGAGCCGGGTCTCCTCCAACTCCGCGTGGATCTGGCTCCTTCGGGTATGGTGCGCACCAACGCAAACATATAAGCACATGATATGTTAATTGCCTGTGAGGGGCGTGTCCAAGGTCAGCTGAAGGCGTGGCTCAAGCACAGTGCGCAAAACGCGATCGCCTAACACTTGTCTTACAGCCCGAGCCAGCGGCGGTGTAACCATAACGTTCCTTTGAGTGCAGCTCATCGTCGCAAGGGACGTCAAGCAGTCTCGGTCTGCCCCCTGCTCCTGCCTCGACGCCCAAGTTCCAGCCCTTTCGGAAGATCCCTTCAGCTGGGGGCGCTCAATCTCCCGCGCCATCCACCGCAGCACCCGCAGCCTCCCCGGCAACCCCAAACACGCCCGAGGCCACCGCTGCTGGTAATGCAGCCAACACTGGTGCCGTGGGAGCCGTCAGCATTGCGGGTGCAGCTGCAGCAGCTTCCGGCGGCCCGGACGGGAGCACGGCAACGGGCTCTGCAGGCACCCTACCAGCAGATGCTGCGCCGGCAACGCCTGACACAACGGGTGCCAAACCATCTGGTGTGGCTTTAGTAAATGGGTAAGCGGGGGATAGGGCATAACCTTGCGTGAGCAGCTGGGGTGGATGGGATGGGTAGGAGGGCAGAGGGGTAGAGGAATGGCGATGTGGGTCATGGACAGACCCATGGGTCACGCTGGCCCTTCACGTGCGTTCTTCCACCGAGGAAGCTACCCTGCCTCCAAATCTCCCAGTAGCACGTCACGGATCAGTAGTCCCACACTATAGCACAGTCGACATGTGCCATGTACGGGATTACACTTAGGACGGTTTAGGACGGTCGCCTTGCATCCTTCCCAGCCACGACGCTTGGCCCCGGCCGCCGAGTTACGGACTGTGGTGTCCTCCACCGCTCTCCGCACGTTCGGGGCTTTGAATAGGTGACAACCCCAACGTGAGCTCGTGGCGTGTACTCAAATAACACAGCTTGCTGGCCGGTGGTGCCGGTAATTGTATTAGGCAGAAGCTCTTGTCCCGCTGGCGCCCCACACCCCCACGCCTCCACCCTGCCGCGCAGCAGTGCGCAAGCGGCAGCCCCTGCCGGTACACTGCCGGGCGTTCCCGCACACCCTGCCACCCCTGGAGGGGAGGCAGACCGTGGCAGCGGCTCCGCTGGCGCAGCGGCTGCCCTCAGCGCGGGGGCGGCGGCGCGGCTGTACGGCGGTGCCGATGCCGGTGGCGGCGGTGGCGATGAGCCGCAGCAGCTGCAGCGGCGGCTGGAGGCGCTGCTGAGGGAGGCGGCGGGCGGCGCGGCAGTGGGCGGGGAGGACAAGGTCAAGGTGCGCGTTGGCACGTGCGTTACTGCTGCTTACTTTCTCCACTTGCAGTGGAGCTGGTAGGGTTGCACGGGTCAAGGGAAAGCGTTGCGGCCGAAAGGGTGTTATGCATGCGAGCCTCTGCCGTGTGTGACCGTATCTAACGGTACCGCGGGATGACTACTGTTGAGGGTTTCTGGTCAACTGGCCTCAAGTGTCCAGCCGCCCCATGTGCACCACATGTCACCGTGCACGGTGTACGGCACGTGGCCGACTTGCCGTGCACGGCAGGCGCTGCACCCACACCGCCACACGTGCTCCACCAGGCTCCACACACCGCCACGTGTCCTGCGTGCCGCACTGTGTTTTCCGTTATTGGCAGGCGCTGGCGGCCGCCATCGTGGATGCATGCAAGGCGGGCGCCACCACCGACCCCGCCACCCCCACCCCGGGCAACGCAACTGCCTCGCAGCCCCCGCAGCGCAGCAGCAGCAGCCGCAGCGGGAGGGGTGTATTGGCCGCTGCGCTGGGGGCCACCGCCGTGCTGGTGGCGGCGCTGGCCGTGTGCGTGGCGTGGGTGGTGTTCGTGCTGCTGGACAGGGGGCTGGTGGGGCCGGGCGCGGAGCAGGTCGCCAGCCTGGGGGCGGGGTTCGGGTCGTACGGCGGAGGCGGGTACATGGAGGGCTGAAGGTGCAGCAGTATAACGTGAAGCGTGCACTGCGGTGCAGAGTGCCTTAGCAGCAGTGTCTGAGCTAGTACCTGCACGATAAGGCGAGACGGCTAGGGGGCGCAGGAGTGGCTAGGAACGTGGAGACTGACGCAGCCAGCCGGTGGGCATGGTGGCTGGGCACGTGCAGGAGGGTCACGTGGGTAGTCGGGCCGAGGTTGTGGCAGGACTGTGACCGGCGTGGTCCGGGCCGTAACGATACCAAGGCCTGCCACGTCCCGGCAATGGTCTTGGCCTTGGGCAGGTAGTGTGGAGGCCGAGCAGAATCCTAGTAAGGCTCCTGGTGATCAAAACTCGTCGCTGAACGGTGTCCAACCTGTGTGGTCGTGCGTTGCTGGCGACTAGCGTGCGCCAGGTGCCGGTGCTTGTTCAGACGACAGACATGACCTGCGTTACATGTACGAGTCCATGGCCTGTACGGCCTATGTAAGCGGCCTGCAGGGTTTCATCCTGAAGGTAGTCGGTGCAGGCTGCATGCGTGTCATTGGTTGCGCGTGCAACCGAAGCGGCCGGCAAAGGCATCAAGAACTGGCCCTCTCCATGCTCTCATGTCTTCCTCGTCTCTCAAATCGGCTCTCACATTCACATGTACATAACCAATGATCACCCACATCTGTACCTCAACAAAATCCCAAAGCACGAGGCGAAGGCTCTCGAGCTGCGGCGGCTGGTAGTTGGGATTCCCCGCAGCGTGCCAATACCCCGCCGAAATTCAAAAATTGAAGCAACAACTTCCGACCAGCAAAACGCCGCTTCTGCACATCTTAAGATACGTGCTCCTGCAGTAAAAGCCTGCAGGGGGCTTCCAGCCCTCGGCAGGGCCGGCTATCACTTGGCGGTGCCGTACGTGTCGTTGAGGTACTTGACGATGGCGCTGCTCTCAAACAGGTACACGCCCTCGTTGGGGTCCTCCAGGTAGGGAACCTGGTGTTGGGCAGAAACCGAAGGCGACGACGATAACTGTTATTTGGGATGTTTCATTACACGCTTGGCGCGCGTTGCACGCGCCCTGGCTCCTACCCATATCCGTTACCAAGACTGCCTTGCGTATTGCAATCCCGGGGAGCAAGCCGATATGTGACGTACCACCAGCAAATGAATCCTGTGGCTTACTACCTTTTCCTCCTGTTTCTCTGAACAACACATCCTACAATCAGAGCCCTTCGCCCTTTGGCCGCTGGATGGCCTCACGCGCCCTTGGCCCCCTGCGGCCCCACGCGCCCCACCTGGAACGTGCCCCGCTTGTCCAGCAGCTCCTGGCGCTTGGCGCTGCCACGTGCCGCCGTGCGGTACAGGTACGGCAGCTCCAGCTCGCACAGCACCTCGCGCGCCAGCTTTACGAAGGGGCTCACCTCGTAGCCCCAGAATACAAGTGGCTGGGCAGGCTGGCGACTGGGCCGGGCGTAGTTGCCGCGCCCGGACCTGGGGCGCCAAACAGGGCGGGGGGCAGCATGAAAATGCATCGTTTGGCAGTTGCATAAGCGGAAGGTGTGTGTATGTGTGCCACCGCGGCCAGCCGAGGCGCACAAGCTGTTAACCGGCACATACCGGCAGGCCCTCGGGGCATCAGGCACGCGAGCTGCAGTGGAGCAGGCACGGCGAGGCTGCCCATGCAGCCGCGAAGGGAGCACCCGCTGGAGGCCCGCAATGCGCCCAGTGAGCTGTTCGCACCTGGGAGCTGCCCCCAGCGCGCAGGTGAGGGTGGTGAGGGTGCCCAGGCGCAGCGGCAGGGGCACCTCCTCGCCGTTGCCGTACTCCTGGGGGGTGCCCGGGGGAAGCAGCAGGGGAGCAACAGCATGTGGGATTTCGAGATGATACAGGTCCGATGCTCTGCACAGAGCTGCATGACACCAAGACCCACCACCCTGGCGTTGGCGCCGCGCCAGTCAAGCTGACTAACTGTTTGCTGCTTGGCCAGTAACCCAGTCAGCACAGGCGGCCGGCCCTAGCTGCCCCACCTTGAACAGGTAGCTGATGATGTCGTCGCTCTCGTACATCTGCTTGCCGGTGTTGGGGTCCACCAGGAAGGGGAACTGCTTCTTGCCGCCCAGCTCGATGGCCTTTGGTGGGGGAAGGGGAACACAGGAGACAGCTGCCTCACGAAAATGACGCCAGGCAGCTGCTGCTGTAGACGTAGTACACCGTGTAAAAGCTTTGGTGCAGTGAGGAAGGCTCCATAGGATTGACGGAGACGCCAGGGTCGCGCACGCAGCGTGGATTAGGCACGGTGCTGTGGACCCGGGGCGCCAAACCGACGCGCTGGCATATGATGTGCACCTGAATGCTAGCTAAACCTCCAGCTCCACGGTGAAAGCGGCTTCACCCCTGAGTGAGAAGAGCGTGAAGGGTGCATGAGGTTCGCACCTTGGGTCGCCAGGTGGTGCCCTCCTTGGGGCACGGGTACACCATGACGTCCAGGTCCAGCATGCTGATGGCCTCGCGGACCTGCAGGGAGGCAGGAAAGAGGGCTGGCATTCAGGTCGTCCTAACGTTTCTACACCGCAGTTATAGGCACCGTGACGGACCAAACCCAGAAGAGACCGTGTGGGCCGTTCCCTTTGCTGAGCCCCATGTACCGTACGGGTACCCAAGTGATGCCCACCTTCTTGCAGAAGGGGCAGCCCTCGAACTCGTACAGCTCCAGGGTCTTCATGGGCCGCTTCACCCACGACACCTGCGCCGAGCCCGCATGACCACGTGAGATGCTGCCGCAGCGCAATGGGCGGAAGCCGCCTGGCGCAAAACCTCGAATACATTGCCAGCAAAGACTTACGAGGCTGCAACTGCCCTGTGCCCTGTCCACGATGGCAGGGATGCTGCCCGTCCCAGAGCGCAGTCCCCACCTTGGACTTCTCCGAAACCCGCTTGTTGCTGAACTTCACCACGCCGTACTTGCCATCGTCATCAACCAGCCCCGCCTGTCACGTGCACATGGGAGGGCGGGTACGGCATCGCATGGAGTGGCTTTACCCCAAACGGTCAGGAGCACGCAACCTGGAGACATTGCACAAGTGCATCTACGACTTTCGCATTGCCCCTGGGACTCTGCAAGCAGTAAGGGACTGCTTGGGCCCTGCCGTGCGCTGACCAAGCAGCAATGCCACGTGCCCATAGTGGTAGCAAGCACGGCCGCCCTTCCCCGCCTCTTTCAGCCGGGGCCCTCACCTCGTACCCCAGCACCAGAGCCCCGCTGCCTAGGCGCAGTAGGGCCGGAAGCGAAGCGGAAGCAACCTGCGGGGCGAGGTGTTGGCAGGCAAACCCGCCGTTTGCTTGCCAGTGGAGAATGCTTTCGGTATCGCCCGTGTGCATCGTATCAGTTGTGTATTCACCACGTCTTGGCACACACGCACACACCGCCCCGCTGCTGCCCAAACCGACATTGACACTGCTTTTCCTGCCTGTGACGTGGTGCTGTCCACGTATGCTTAGCGTGCACGTCACGTCAGACATGAGCAACGTTAGTCTGTCACTGAACTTTTGAACTGGTGAGTGTGCCCAGGATATATCCCTCTTGCGTGCCGGATCACCTCTCCTCGAGACGCGGTAGTGCAGGCCTAGGGCCAGGGCTGGCGACAACACGTCGTTCCACACCATGCCACATGCAGCCACGACATGCAGCCCAATTCCATACCTCCCAACTTTGCTGGCTATCATTCTTTCGTTATCTCACCTCACCAAGTTGACCATCCGCCACGGTGAAGCGCTTCGGCTCTGGACCAGCGTTACGCAGCTCAGGCACAGGGGCTGGAACCGCCTGCACAGCCACCCGTTACGGGTGGCAGCAACAAGACGTCGCAGCGTGGTGACGACTGTGCCGAACACATGCTTAATCTTGCAATGTATCTCTCCTTTCGTACGTGGTCAAGCAGGCCAGCTGGCCAGGGTAACATCGCGAAGGGTCGCAATTCGTTTTTATGCCGCGCAGTTTTGTGTGGACTTGCCTGGGGAGCAACCTCCTCAGACGACGCAGGCTCCACTGTTGCCCGAACGCTCAAGCACCGGCGCCCCGGCAGCACCGACACGGCCCGCCGTGTGGCTGTAGACGTGCGACTAGAGAACACCCGCATGGCTGATGGTTTTTAAGATACAGTAACAGAGAATAAAGTTGTGCGTTCAATGCGAAAGGTCACATGGATGGCGAGTTGACGAGTTTTTTATGCCATTGCTCCGAAGTCCGCAATTGAACGCCAAACTTACAGCTACGAGCTACCCGGTGTCCAGCACTGCTACTACACGCTGTCAAGCATAAAACTGTTTTCATCATAGACTCGCACCTGGCTAGGATTCACACGGCTGTCGATTTGCCTATCTTCGTTGCCCAAGCGCCAAGGCCAGCTCTGCCGCGCCGAGGCATAACATGGCCATAGCTGCAGATGAAATCTTAACATCGCTTCAAAGAGTTCTCATGAGGCTGCAACCTCCGCTGCAAAGCTGTTCACGAGACGTCCTGTACCCTGGACCCCAGCGGAGAGCGCTCCTGACGTTCCTCCTGCGGCAGTAAGTTTACAGGCACGGGTAACCATTCCTGAAAGTGGACCTGTGACGCTGAGCACCTCTTTACATTGTGGTCGCTCCACAGGGCCTTGCCTCAGGGGTGGTGGGAGTGTGTTGAGAAGCGCCTCAGCGAAACGGATTTGACCCCCAACCTGTCGTATGAAGAGCACCAAGATCAACGTAAGCACACGGTAGTGTTATCCTTGCCTGTGTGCCATTCATCAGTGCCGGGACGCTGATTATGGTTCATCCTAGCACCCTTGCTGGGCTGTGTACGGGCGCGGTGCAGCACATGTCAGCCACCCCCGGGGTACCTGAGCCTGACACCATCTGTACAACACTGCCAACAGGCTTGCAGTGGGCCCTCCAAGCGGCCGATCTTTACACCACGATTGACGTGGTGCGGGTAAGTAACCCACCATGCATGAACTAGTCGGCAGTTTCGGATGGCCAGGCGCTCTTACGCACGCAAGCGCCATGCTGTGTTCCACCCACCTGGGTTGCGCTCAAGCGTGCACATCTGAGTGGTTGTTGCACATCCTACTCACGGCCCTCAACAACGATATGCGCCTGCCTGCCATGCACGCTTCACAACTCATCACACTCTAGGGCTGCGTGCCGGAGCACGACTCCGCACAGCCGCTGCTGATGCTGGCGCAGCTTGCGGCAGACCTTCAGCAGTGCACCCGCGACGTATCCACAGCTACCGCCGCTGCAGCAGCAGCCTCCACCAGCTCCAACGGCTGCCGCAGCCCCGGCCCTTCCGGCCCCGCCCCGAGCCCAGGGCCTTCGGGGCGGCAACCCGCCGCCAGCCCCACCCCGCGCCGGGGCACCCCGGGCAAGTGGTCGGGGGGCAGCGGCGCAGCGGGTGCGGCGCAAGGCGGTGGGGGCGTGGTGGGGCTGCAGTGCCTGGAGGCGGAGGGGCGGCTGGTGGAGGGGCTGCTGGAGCGGATGGCGCTGGTGCTGGACGCGGGGGCCAACTGGTTCCCAGGGGACGTGCTGGCGGCAGCGCAGCACCAGCAGCAACGCATGTGAGTACTGTGTTTTGCAGCTGAGACGGGTGGGATTACCTGGTAAGAGGTACCTGCCCGCCCGCACAATTTCCGTGCCAGATGCCCTTCCCTTTCATATGCCTACGACCGTGCGCCGTACCAGCAAGGCCTTACAAATGGCAGAGAATGGAGTACTGGGACACAGAACACCGTGATTTCGGCACGCTCGGCCCTTGTCGTCAGCCTGCACCCAGTAGCCCACGCCCAAACATTGAGTCCTGGAACGGTGTCTTGCAGGAGCACTGCGGGCGCTGCCGGCCCCGGCCCCGGCTCCTCCGAGGCGCTGATGCAGGCGGTGCAGCAGTGGGCGCAGCAGCTGCGGGCGGACCTGCCGGCGGTGCAGGCGGCCGAGCAGCAGCTGGCGCAGGAGGTGGGTTGGAGCGGGAGCGTTACGATGACTGCTGGAGACCAATCAATCCCTAACGCCGGGGAGGGCGTGGGTGAAGGTGGCCTCAGTGTCATGCTAGTCCCCGTTGCAGCTCTGGGCATACAGTTGGCCATGATTGACGCTGAGATGTAAATCAGTAGGATTTCTGGAGGACTGCACAGGGAACTGCTGGCCTCCCCACGCACACTTTCTCAGCTGTGCCGTTTGTGCACGTGCGCCCGTGTTCGTTCCGCCAGGTGGTGCTCGTGGACCACGCGGAGTGGCTGCAGCGGGCAAACAAGACACAGGAGGCCCTGGCCGCCTTCCTTAAGAGCTCGCTGGACTTCTTCAACATATACCAGGTGCGTTGAGCAAGCCACGTATAAGGCAGGGCCGCACAAGGGCCGGAGCTGTTGGCACCTGCCAGGCCACCGCTTTGCCGGAACGGGCCATTGACAGCGTTGCTATCACCCAACTGTCATTGCTTGTCTGCTCCTTACAAGCAACCACTGTACAACCATCATGGATGTTCATCAGCTATGTAAGATTATGCATTCGCATGCCTGTGCTTACTGGCTTCTCCGCAGGGCGGGCTGGGCGTGTGGTGCTCCAACAGCAAGGCCGCCGACACGTGCGGCCTGGGCCCGCTGGCGGCGGAGCTGCTGCAGCGGTACGACACCGTACAACGCCTGGCGGCGGACCTGGCACGGATACGGCAGGCGTACAACGACATCGTCAGCTGCGCGCCGCCGCTCACGGTGGGTGGGCGTCGCGCGGGCGGGGTGGGCGGGGCCGCGGGAGCCCTTCCCAGGCGGAGCTGCTAGGACGCACAAGTCAATCACTTTGACTCCTAGAAACACCTTCCCGCTTCGGAAGGTGCACTGCAAAGACAGGCACCCGCTTGCACATGCCATTGTTCCTCAGGCCTCAAGTGCTAAGGCAGCTGACCCGTTTGAGGTGTGAGTCTGCTAATGTAACCCGTGCTGCGCTGTTCCGTGCTGCGGTACGCTGCCGCCCCCAGGCGCTGGAGCCGCACACGCTGTCCCAGGTGGTCCGCGCGGGGGGCGAGGCGGTGCGGCAGCTGCGCGCCGCCATGGAGGACGGCCAGCGCACCCTGGCGGCCGTGCAGCGCGTGGCGGCGGGGGCGGGGCCGCTGCTGGCGGGGATAACAGCTGTGCGGCCGGCGGCGTGACGAGCAGTGTGAAAGCGTTGGCTGTGGGGACGAGCGTCAAGCGGGGGATGTGCAGGGTGCTAAGGCTGGTGGGAACCAATGCCATGCGTCAAGCGGCGTGAGAGGGACGGGGGCGTGGTGGAAGGGAAGCGGTGGCTGCGGGGCAGGGCGTCTGAGCGGGCTGAGCGGGCTGAACATGTGTCGATGCGGAAAGGCGGGAAGGGCAAACGGACGCGCTTTGCAATCGCCGGCCTTGGATGCTGTGCTCTGTAACATGCCGTAATACTGCTACTAATAGCCCATCCTTGTCCGTAGCCAACACTCTTGCGCGAAAGGAGACGTCGACAAGCGCTTCGGACAGGTTCCGCAGCTGGCTACACAGGTTCTCGCAGTGTAGCTTCAGGTCACCAGAAAGAGCAATTGGGCAACATGGCAACAGGAGCGGATGCCGGTGGTGCGCAGCGGGAGCTCTGGCGAGAGGCCCGTCGGCACATAGCAGGTGAGCTGAAGCCAGTTTAACGTACGCGGCTTAAATGAATCGCAAGAAGTCAGTTGATGCATATAAGCATTACTTTCCGGCCGTTTGCTATGCGACTGACTGGTCCTCGCCCTGGCGCCTGGCGCGCCGTGTTGTGGAGGGTGCCTTACGCCTAAGGCCACTGGTTGTGGCCAGCCGGGACCCATGGGTCATTGCAGGGCCATCACCATCCACAGGCGAAGGACGCGTGGAGGGCATTCCCTGCCTGCCCCTGCACCCCCATCCCTATGCCTGCTCGGTCCCTTGCAGTGCTGCGGCTGCACACCATGACACAGCCAGAGTTCCTGCCGGCGGCGCCCCATATGACGCTGTGCCGACAGCCGCCATACGCGCATGCTCCGCCCACAACCCTGTAACTCCAACCCCGGCAAACCCCTCGGCACAGAGTACGAGGCCCGCTCCGGCGAGTTGGCGCTGGACCTGGCGGCGGAGGGCAAGGCGCTGGCAGCTGCCAAGGACGGTCTGACGGTGACCAAAAGAGGTGAGGGTGCACGGGCACAGAGGGATGCTCGTGTTTATACCGCACCTGAGCAGGGGGGGCACCTGGGTAGGGCACCTGAGCCGGTATGATGGTCGGTGCAGGGCAAGTAGCGTTGCATTCACCTGACGCCTTCGTACGCCACTCGCTGCATGGTGCATGCAGAGACACAGCGGCTACGGGCCGCCAAGGACGAGAGCGAGAGGGCGACACTTGCGGAGCACGACAAGATGCGGGTGAGCTTGTGGCAGCTGGGTGGGCTCCGGTTGCGCTCCCTCCCAGCACCGTCCAGATTTCCCTTTCCCAAGAGGCGCCATCGCATGTCAACAGCCCGTGGCAGGACCTGGCGTACCTAATGCGCGCATGCACATCGTGGACTACAGTGATATGGTAGCCCGTTGCGCGTACACCATTACCTTGAGCGTCGACTGAGGTTGAGGCCACGCGCTTACCCACACCGACACCCACAGGCACTGGCTGAGGCGCGCGAGGCGGAGCTTGCCGAGTCCAGCCGTCTGGCGCACCAGGTGAGGGGGCCCTGCCGTATGCCACATGGCGCTCACTGTCAGGCCCAAACTTGTACAGAAACGCCTGGATGAATAGACCTGCGGACCGTTGCAAAACGGAGGGCCGCAGGTGGCTTTGTCCTCATACGTATGCTACAGCGCACTCTGCAGTGTGGGCGGGCTGGCAGCGCTGGGTACTGGGCATGGCTGTGACCCCTATCGCCTGGTGCGCATGCTTATGACCGAAGGCTTCCCACGGTATGCGTCCTCTCGTTGTGGGCCTTCTGGCCACACACTGACGCGCTCCGTTACGTGGTCCGCCCCTGCAGCTGGCGTCCCTGCGGGGGGAGCTGGAGGAGGCACGGACGCGCGCGGCCGCCAACGAGTGAGAGCATGGGGCACTCAGGGGCGGCGTAGACCATGCAGAGACCGGGGACTGACGTTGTGGATGACTGCTGCGGCAGGATGTTGACGCGTTGGTCCCCTGCCGTTGAGGGTACCGTTGCTGGCCCCTGCATCCCGTGAATTGCATTTGCCTGAACCTTCCCGTGCCTCAGGCGCGAGCGACAGGAGCACCTGACCGACATGCGGTCGCACCTGGGCAAGCTGCTGGCCTACTCGTCAGGCACGGCAGCACCTTGCGCGGACCCGGCGGCAGGGGACCAGCAGCCCCCACACAACGGCGACTTCATGCTGGTGTCAGTGCACCACAACCATCAGCAGCCACCACAGGCGGAGGGGGAGCAGCAGGAGTATCAGCAGGAGGACGGCGCGTTTCATGCAGCAGCCGGCGGTGGTGCTGCGTACGGCGACGGTTGCCATGGCGGTGGGACATACGGCGGGGCGGCTGACGCTGACATGGAGGGTGCAGCGCACTGCGGGGCTGACGGCAAGTTGGGGGAGGGCTACCCGCAGGGCAAGGGGGCGGCGGGCGACGGCGGTCAGGACCAGCACATGCGGTCGGCGCAGGAGGCTGTCCCGCAAGACGCTGGCACGGCCTACGACCAGGACCGCTAGGGCGTGACTGGACAGTGTCCACATGTGCGGCTGGTAGTGTGCAGCAGCGTGGCGGCAGCCAGGCACGCGCTGTGTACGTACTGGGAGTGTGCAGGCTGCAGGGTAAGATTGTAGCTGCTGGCGGCTGACCTCCCAGAATGCAGTGCGACTGTGAGGCCAACTACCGTATGCGATGTTAACTGAGTGGGGGCTTAATGTAGATCGGATCTGAACCGCTGGGCCGTTGGCCGCTGGGCCTGAGGGGCACGGGGTCATCCATGAACTGTCATGTAACATGCCCTGCACACGTGCAGCGGCGATGCAGCTTCACACCTGTCGTCAGCCGCCTCAACGCGTGCGCCCGCCCACTCTTCCCAGCTGCTCCACGCAATCCAGCACACAACACAATACTGATATCAGTCAACTTCCAGGCCGTAAACGGCTCAGGCGCATGACTGTTCAGGCGCACGCCGCAGGCCACGCGGCACAAAAGCCTGCCGCAGCCCCCAAACCTGGGAGACCAGTGTCGTAGCATGCACCCCTCCTACCGCGAGCAGCGCATGGCGACGCGCTTACGTCAGCTCCAAACCATGCACAGTGCACATGCAAACACTGCACCGTGCAGTCCCGTGCACAAGCGCGGCCGACTTCTCATTCCATGCACCGAGCCGCCCTTCATTATGCCAGCAATACGCAGCTACTGCAGAACCTCTCTTTAGGACCATTTTGAGCATCAGCCCCCGGCTTTGCGCAGTCCACTCCGCCTGAGCACCTACACCCACGCGCCTGCTTCATCAGTCCTCCGGCCCCTGCACCGCATGCCCCCACAGCCCTCAACGCGCCCGCTACACCATGCGGATCTCGTAGTTGCCCGAGGTGGTGATGTACCGCACCCACGGCAGCGCCTGGTACCCGCTCTTCTCAATCACCTTGAGGTACCGCACCTGCACCCCCGACACCGTAAAGAACGGGATCTCAAACTTGACCTTGATGGGCGGCATCTTGCCCTTGCCCTCGTCCTCGGCCTCCACCGACGGCAACCCAAAGTGGCACCGCAGCGTGTACTCCTTCCCGCCCGGGAAGCTCTTGATGGTCCACACCAGCGCCGACTTCTCCGGCACGTACGCCGCGCTGCCCTGGGAGCACTTCATGGTGGGCGCGATGGCGTCCGCGGGCAGCGGCAGCAGGATCTCCACCGTGTTGGCCTGCGAGCGCTCCTTGAACTGGCTGCGCGCCTTGACCAGGTACTCGGTGCGGCTGCGGGAGGGCTTCTCCACCAGGCACTCCACCATGATGAGCGGCTTGATGTTCTGGCTGATGCGGTAGGTCATGAGGTCGAAGGCGCCGTCGGGCGGGATGAAGCTGATGGTGCGGTCGTTCTCGAACCGCGCCAGCCGAACGCACTGGTGGAACTTGATGTCCTCCAGCTCCACCGCCTTCTGCTTGCCCGCCCGGCCCTGGGACTCGAACAGCACCTTGTCGTTCAGCCCCAGCTTGCACTCGGGCATGCCCGACAGGTAGGCGCGCATCTTGAGCACGCCCACCACCTCGGACAGCACCACGTTGCCCGTGCTGCTGACCAGCAGGTTGACCGACTCCACCACGTCCAGGAACACCTCGTTCTTCTTGTGCCGGATGCCCTCCATGCGCCACGACACCGCGTTGGTGACCGCCATGGGCGGCTTCACCGCCACCTCCATCTTGTACGCGTCCGTCTTGATGTACTCGGCCAGGATCTTGGCCTCCGTGAACTGGGGGTACCCGAAGTCCATGACCTGTGGAGGAGGCACGGACGACACCACGTTGCTTCGCTGTCCGAGAGGGCTTATGTGGTTCCTGACCTGTGCTGGTAGAGTGTGGGCAGCTGGCAGCGGGCGTGTACGCTGGGCAGCACCACGGATGCACGCAACAATGCAGCCAGACCCCTGCCCCTTGCACCTGCCGGTTCAGGCGTGCCGGACCAACGGAAAGCCCGCGGCTGGCCGCTGATGTCGTTATGTGGAAGCAAGTCTGCCCGCCTACCGCGGCATGATGCATGGGGCTGGATGTGCGTGTGGTGCCATACGGCCAAGCGGCAAGCCCCTCGGACGGGATCCACAGCAAGGTCCCGCGCAGGTATGCAAGACAGGAGCCGCAAGGCTGTGGCCCGGACGTGCACAGGAAAGCCGTGCAGCCCCGTACAGTGTGCACATGTGGCGGCAGGGGTGGCAGCTACCTAGGTTAGTCCCCACCGAGCGTGCCCCAGGGGCCGGCCCGTGCGTGCCCCGTGGCAGGGTCCCATGGCCCGCAGCGCTGCACCCGAAGTGAGTGCGTATGCTTGTAGCATACACACCTCATCCAAAAGCTCATATACGATGACGAAGTTGTCACGCAGGGACTCCTCTTCTAGCTCCTGGAAGTAGTGCTTAAACACGTCCACCAGGCGGTGTAGGAACACCAAGGTGGAGCACGCGTTGACGTTTGTGCGTGTCACGGCCAGGATATAGAGGTTCGCCACTTGGAGGTAAAGGTAGGTCACACCCTCGTCATAGATGACCGGGCTAAGCTTGCCAGCCTCCTCCATTTCATTTATTTTGGACATGAACTTCTCCGCATACTTGGGTGACACATCCCCGCGATAATCGCGGAAGATGATGATGCGCCCCTTGATGTCCAGAAAGAATATGGCCGAAATGGCCATGCTGGCTGGCTGCTAAGCGGGCCCGGGCCCCGCTAGGTCGCGACTGTCCAGGCGGTCAGTCGGCCAGCACCGGTCTGCGTACTCTGCGACTGCTTGCTGCCGTGCTCTGCTAGCTGCTTTGTGACAGCCTTCCCAATTGATATCCCAAGGCCGCCAGGTCAGGGCACCTGGCGGCCAGCACAGCTCAGCGAAGCAAAGCCTCGCTAAGCGGCATTGTTGCAGCCCTGCGGGTCAAGGCAGCACAGTACAGCTGATGGAGAATCGTGCTGTTTGCAACACACTCGATCAGCAGCATATCTTGAACAGCATAGAGCCTTACCTCTGTGCTAACCACAGCGTGTTTGCCTGCGAAGCTGCGATCGACGCTGGTTCTCCCCTCCTTGCCTCTCGCGATATGCAAGGTCAACGAAAGCTGCGAATTGAATCTTGTGGGTCAAACGAAAACCTCAGAGCGTATATTATGGAAACTTAAAGAAGACGAAGCTCGGGGCCACCCCAATCGCTATAGTATGGTCAGGAAGGGGGTTGCTTGAAAACAACTATTGGACAGAGAAATGCAAACGAGCAGGTCGTGCCCAGGCACAGGTCACCCCATACCCCGCATCGCTGGCCACGCCCGAAGGCCCACATGCCCCCTTGTCTTGCACGTCGTCATGTGCGTGCTATCACATACGTACGTTGCCCCATCAAACATCAAACAATGCAGAATGGAACAATGCTCTGCACTGAAAGCTTAGCGTCACACTAAACACTGCACAAGCACAGTACCCTTCGGCTTCGTTTTTGACTGGTATAAACTGCACAAGCACACCAATAATAGGGCTCGCGGTAGGTGGCCAGAAACAAAGGGTGGAGGAGGCGAGGGTATCGTGGTCCGCCACCGTAGCATTTGCCTCGCTGCCATCCTGGTTGATGCTGTAGGAGGCCCTGAAACGAATGGTGGAGGAGGGTGTGGTAGTCCGCCACCGTGGCACCTGCCTCGCTGCCATCCTGGTTGATGTGGCTGTTGCAGCTTCCCTGTGCATGGGGGCACCGATCAGCCGGACCTAGTAGCTGTGTCCCGCCGGGACGGCTAGGCCTCTCAGAGCTGCTCAGCAACCTTTGTCCATGCCTGCAGTATAACCGTTGTAATGCTGTAGTGCGGTGCTGGGAGAGGCGGTGCTTTGTATGGCTTCCCCAGGGGCGCTCCGCCGCCTGGTGGCGTGGTGGGCCCTGGGCCAGCGAGGCCAAGGGAACGAGTTGCTGGTTCATCTCCTCCAGGCCTGGCTCGCCCTTGGCAGCACAACCTGCTGCCAGCCTGTCACGTTGAAACTTTGTCACAGCTGTTACACACAGGGCTCTCAGTTGCATAGGAAACAGGGGCGGGGGCAGATAGTGCTGGTGTCTAGGTCTGGGTGCCGTACCGGTGGTAGCAGGTGCGTGGTGGCAGTGGGCGTACCGGCATGATGGTGGCATGTCCCAGCGGGAAGGGCAGAGCCGGACTCAAGGGACCTGGAGTTCCTGACGGTGGTGTGCTAGGGGTTTGGTGCGGGGGCTCGGCTCGGCAGCATGGTACATGCATGTAATGCAAGGCTTGTGATCCGTGCTGGCGAGTGTGTCGTCGTGTTGCGTGCATGCGGAACCCAACAACATGTAGGGAGGACCCATTGCTCTTGCAATCGGGATTGATGTACAGCACTAAGAGGCTGCACCGTGCTGCGCGCTGACTGAGCATGCAGACAGAATGAAGAGTTGATATCGTGGCGTGCACTGGCTCGCTCTGGTGTACAGTGTGCAGCAGGGGTGTGCAAATAAGGAGGGTCCAACGTTGCTGACAGCATGGCTTTAATACGCACACAGCTTGCCAGATCTAAAGGCTATTAGCATCGCTCTGCCTTTCTCAGCCTTACCGCGTGAAACGAGAGACGACCAGCCACGACGTCCCTAACAGGTCCTGCTGTGAGGTCTTCCACAGGTCCCACGGGTCACCCATGCAAGCGCCAGCGTGTCCTGATAGGTGATAGCCGAATGGAGCTGCAGCATGTATACATGCTTGGCTGCCGTAGTGCTCATCTGCTCGTATTCAAGCGGTCAGATTATTCTTTCCCTCGCCTTCACTCGATACGCTGCAAAGTGCGCACGACAGTTGGGGACAGAGGACTGAGAGCCCATGACACTTGACGAGCATTGATAATAATTCAGGTATATCACGAACTCTCCAAGTGGAAAACTTGTTTGGCATACGCTTCATTTTTGGCGCGGATTAGAAGTTGGAGGGCCGTGTCATGTATGCCGGGTGCACCTTAGCCAACTAGAGAAAAACCCCGGATACATCCGTCTCGAAAATCATAGACCGCCTGCCGCATACACAAGCAGTAACAATGCGTAGACACCGCACGTCGACGACCAAAAACGGTTGACCTCCAACAGAAGCGAGAGAGCAGTTCTAGCCTGCGGGCTACACTCGAGGCATCATGTTTCGTATGTTACCAGCTAGTTGGATGGGGCCCGCACCAATTATGGAGAGCAGGCGGGTATCCAGCCGGGGCGTCTCCTGGAAGGCCCCTCTGCTACTCATATGCCTCACCGTCTTCGTGTCGTTAGCAACATTGTATACGGGTACGTAAGGGATTGGTTGTACACAGTTGTTTAGCTGCTTAGTTTGAAAGGTCGTTGCGATCCTGCAACATCGCGCCTTCTTGCAGTGCACAACACCCAGCGGGTAGCTGTTCACGATCCTTACCGGAGCGCAAACACAGAGGAGGATGACTTGGAGATGCAGAGAGCGCTGGACGCTATCAACGAAATGAACGCGAACACCCCACCTCCGCCCGCGCTGAGTCGGGAGACTTGCCACCTCGAAGAGCACTCGGAGATTGATGGACGAGTCGTGAAATGGGGTGCTGACCATCTCACGGTACGCGCGGAAGGGGTGGCTCTTGCCTCGAGACGCAACCTGCTGTCCCAAGGGCCGGCAGCTGACAAGCCAGCGCACTCGTACCTCGCAGGAAACGGCAGGGGAGTGCTGCGCTGCCTGCACCAAGCACTCAGACTGCAATGTCTGGGTCTGGTGCGCAGAGACTAACGGCTGTGGGAACGGGCGGCAGCATAAGGAGTGCTGGCTCAAAAAGAACACTGTGAAGAACATTATTGACAGTGCTGGGTACGCACACCCAGGTGTGTCCACTGCCACGGTGCGACACACATCAGTGTTATCTCCCGATGTCCCTTTGCGCCAACCACGAGCGAATGAGTATGTAGTGGGTGTCCTGCAAGGGTTTATATTCGCGCCCTTGGCAGTTAGTTGCCGGCAGTACGGGGCCCCAGGAGCACAACCGGGCGTTTTCCCTACGCGTCAGCGTTGCTCACCAGGGGTAAACAAGCGGGCGGTGCTAATCGTGCTCGCGTTGAAGTTCATGATGCAGCAGGGTAAGCTACAGTTTGACCTTGGTCCATGCTCGATGCCCACAATAGGCATTCCCTGGACCTCCGGAGCTCTGTACGCCCCTGAGGAGAAGCTACGGGTGCTGGAGAGCGAGCGGTTACGGTTGGAGGCGTTGCGGGACAACCCGGACCTGCCGCTAGTGTACCTCGACATTGCCATTAAGGGCAACTACGTTGGGCGCATTAAGATTGTTCTGTTTAAGAACGAAGCGCCGCGCGCAGCAGAGAACTTTCGTGCGCTCTGCACAGGTGGGTGGGCCAGCTGGGTACATGTTGGCGTTGAAAGCACGTCCGGCAGTTTGGTTTGCTGTTGTTTGCAAGTCGTGTGGGCGGGACAGGTACACGGGCGGACGGCCACAATTCCTGTCGCAAGAACCGCAGCACACTGTGCACCGTGGGGTCCACAGCTGGTCGACCGTTCACCGACTATTTCGTTCCCACAGGCGAGAAGGGCATTGTGCCCCAAGGGCACGAGGGTGCGGGGAAGCCGTACCACTTCAAGGGCTCGACCTTCTATCGCATTATCGACAGGTAGGGAGGGGCGGGACTGGTACGGCCCTTCTGCAGCTGTATGGCGTGCCTTTGCTTGCGCTGCGTGTATGGTGCCAGGTACAGACCGCGAGCCATGACGGAGTTGCCCTCGTTGCAGGTTCATTGACCAGACTGGCTCCAACACTGAGTCCATATTTGGAGGTGCCTTTAAGGACGACCCTGGTGGCCTTGCGCTAAAGCACGACCGCAAGGTGGGGCATATGGCTTTTGTCTGCGGTACTGCACCGTGCGCTTAGCCATATGCAGTTCCGCACTCGTATAGAGGCCCCTTGGCGGACCCCAACACCCTTGCATATACACAGAGCTGTGACCCGATAGGCGAAAGTGCTGCCTCCGAACGCGTTGCCGTTGCAATGGACCACTGGAACGGACTAGCGGTCTCAGTGCTTTCGCCTACAGCTCAGTGACCTTCGCGATGCCGTGCGGCTGTGCCGCTACCACCCGTGCAGGGTCTACTGTCCATGGCCAACGCCGGACCGGACACCAACACCAGCCATTTTTCGATCCTGATGGCCCCCGCTCCCCACCTGGACGGGCACTACACCATCTTTGGCGAGGTGGTGGAGGGCTTCGAGGTGGGTGGCGCGCGCCAGTGGTGTAAGGCAGGGCTTGGACCCCAGGCAGCGGGTCCCTGCGGGACCCTTGAACTGGGCAGGCGCGGAGGGACATCCTTGTGTCACGGCGTGATCCCGTTTGCTGTTTAGTAAGGGAGCACTGTAACTTCTGGGTGGCCCAGGCACCACTGGATGTGTATTGGCCGTTGCGGTACAGCGCAATGCACCTGGTACTTACATCTGCATGAACCCTGCCGCACAGGTGGCTGAGAAGATCAACGCCCTCGCTCGCGGGAAGCCCAACAACACGGCGGGCCCGGAGGAGGAGGCGACCATCGTGGACAGCGGCCAGCTGCGGTGATCTGCACAGCCTTGGCCTCCAGCGTCTGAACGCAGTGTGGGGTGGTCTGAGGGGCAAGAGGACGACGATGGGAGCTGATCGTAGCCTCCAGCGTAGGCCTGAAAGCTTTGACCTACCGGGGTGTGGGGCGAAACGGCCAGCTAGTTGAAGACATGCATTTGAGGATTGACCCAAATCGCCTTGCAGCGGTCCAGAAATGCATTGCACGTGCCGAAAGTCATCGGGCAGGAAAGGTGTATCATAAACTGGTTCGAGGGCGGCGTTATGGCGTTTTGTGGTACGCACGGTGAACAGAGGAACCCCCGTGGTGGAGAGGCAAGCGTGCCCGCAAGCGTTGAAGCGTACACGGCTTGTTACCTTCCTGAGCATTTGCTAGAGGGTTGGCATGTTCGCTGAAGCAGGTGATCGTGCATGACATGGAGCAATCGTTGGGCGTGGGTTATTGGCACCGCGTTACGTGCTGCCCATGGCTGAGGCACGTTCAGTTGCAGACCCTTTTCTTCAACGCAATCCCACGGCGTGCTGGACTAAGCGTCCAGTTAATCATCGAGACAATTCCGTACGTCTTGTCTCAATCTTGTCCATGTGGCAGCAGTGGGAGCGTCCACGCTGGAACGTTCCCCTGACAATCAGGTGATGCCTTGCAGTCATGCCTGACCTCTATCATGTGCCTAAGGGTGCCCGCGCCCATGCAAGGCAGCACAGGGCTTGTGTAAGGTCCTGAGTCACACAACTGGAGTCATTCAGTCCATAATACCGCCATACCACGAGGTACTCCCATCCTGCAGTGCAGCTGTCTCCATGAGGGTGTCATAGCTCGTTCAGTTGAACCATTCGCAACACACCGCTACCACTAACAGGCCTTACGCATAGTACGACACCGTACGCACAGTTACCGTGATCAGTGCAACCTCCGCGGTCCAAACTAACCAGTGCCCTGTCCTCCATCCCCCGCCTTGCGCTCATCTCACGTCCTCGCAACCCTCGCTCGACATCGTCAGCTACACGAAGCTACTCCAGCCCCCTCCAACCGGACATGTCGGGCCTGATCGACCTAACGCATGTTTTCTACATGTTAGCCCTTCCCCTCGGCAGACGCAGCAGCTGCGCGTCCGACCGCGGCTACCCCTTGTTGCCTGACGCAAGCTCAACGTCCGCGGCCGAGCCGCCACCACTTCCGCCAGCAGACCCGGCCGGTTCGGACCCTGACCCCGGCCCCTGGTCCGCCACGCTCTTGAGCACGGACGTGATGGCGCGCTTGCTGAGCACGTACCCGTACACTATCGTGACGGCCAGGAGCGCACAGTATAGCGTGCTGCTGAGCAGCATCTGCAGCCGCATGCCGCCGCTCTCGTGGCCGCTAGTCCCTGACCCGACCACCACTTGTGGCTGGGTCACGAACTTGCCCCGCGCCAGCTCCGCAACGACGCTCGTGGACAGCGTCCCTGCGACGTTCCGAGTCGTAGGTTAGGTTACCCAGTGTGCCTGCCTTGGTCCTTGCGACCTGGGCTTCACAGTACCAGAAGCGGGTGCATGCAGTGGCGCTGGTAAGGCACAAGGTTGAGACAAAGTCCCACACCTGCAACTGATGAGTAGGCATGCCATCCCCTTGGTACCCACGTCAACCCAGCCTCACCTAGGTATACGTACAGCACTGTCCATGGAATGATAGCCAGTGCCGATGACAGCGTGTACGCCAAGAAGGAGATGGGTGTGAGGGCCGCCGCGTAGTTGAGGATGTTGTACGGCAGGATGGGCGATAGCCGCAGTAGGCACATCAGCTTCCAACCCTCCTTCTTGATTGCCATCTCCTGTGTGTTGACGGCGACGGGACAGCAAGGCTCAGCCCAGTCAAAGAACGTGTCTGCCCCCTAAAGCCCCAAAGGCATGCATGCCTGCCTTAGCTGACTGGGCCATCACCCAGGCCGTGCCATTACCCTTGAGCGATGACCCAGAGCCCGACAGCAGGGGCATGCAAATAATATCGGTATACACGGCTCATTACATGCCGCGTGCGTGCCACGTGCGACACTGACTGCACAAGCGGTCGTGTGAGACCCTGTTCCATCGGCTATCGGCTTGGCCCTGTCCCCAGGCCCCGCCGACACCAGCTGCACGGCGCATTCCACGCCACCCCGCCCCACTCACGATCTGCGGGAAGTTGGGCACCCGCTGCAGCAGGTAGGCCTTGACGCTGGCCCTGAACAGGTAGCGGCCCAGCAGGAAGGCCAGCGCCTGGCCCACGGAGCTGGCGAACCACGACAGCGCCAGACCCACGTACAGCCCGTACAGCGCGCCTGTGATAGCCTGCGGATAGCGGCGGCGAAGACTGTCACCAGCCGCTGAGCGCGGAAGAAGCTAGAGCTGACAGCGGCTAGGACGGGCAAAATGGTACTAAGCAAACAGGGCCGGGCATGTCCGGCAGTGCGCAGGAGTGAACAGAGGATTGTGGGGATGTATCGGAGCGGCTCTGCCCCCACGCACCTGCAGGAGCATGGCTGGGAAGAGCAGCACCACTGCCAGGATGTGGAAGGCGATGAAGAGGTGGAGCGACCCAACAGGGTTCTCCTGCAGGCGCAGAGGCGGACAGGAAACGGCGCTGACAGCACTGCGCCTCACAACAACGTGTACTGGTTCTGGCTGTGCAGCTGTACGCATTTTCACGAGTGACCAACTGACCATAAACGAGTCATGTGCCCTCGCTGCATCATCCTAATGGGGTCTTGAGCTCGCCGAACACCCCCTTCTGGGGGCCTGTACCTGTAACTGCATGGCTTCACTTGCGGCAACGTGGCATGCACAGCTCCTGGCACCAGCCATCATATTGCTAAGGCGAGCCTAGCTGGCAGCTGCCGGCACACTCCATGGGGCTTGTATGCTGCTACGCCCGAGGGACCGACCTGTATCCGTAGCACGAATGCCGCGAGCTGGCCATTGTGCACGTACTTGTAGCTGAGCAGCGACAACCCCACGAACACAACAAGCGCCAGGAGCTTGCCCGCCTGTAAGTCCGCCCTGGCAGTGGGTTGCCGCAGATGGTACGAGGAAGGGAAGCTTGCAATGAGCCGGGTGGAAGTGGGTGGGTAATGGGACAGGGACGGGGAGAGCTACCAGTTGGACGAGGGCCTCACGGTAGGACCGTACCCGGGTGTACGGTGTTGTGTACGCCTCTGTATGTTGCCAAGCTAATGTGCGCCTATGTATGCTTGAGGTTCTCAGCCGAGAGCCAGCGCTGCAGGAGCTGCGAGTTGTGCACCGCGTGTTCACGGCCTACAGCCGTCCACGCCCCGGCCACAGCATCAGGGCAGTACGTGCGTTGGACCTACCCCCTGCCTCGGGTTCCAGCCGGGCTGCTGGAACTGCCGGCCGGAGGTCCATCGGCAAGGCCCGACGAGACCACCGGCGTGCTGCGTGGGCCTGCTATTTCCACTGTCTGAGAAGAAAGGGTCGGCGAAGGTCCTTGCAGCGGTAGCATTCAGGACCCTGTTGGGCGCCGTCCCTCCAGCAAGACGCGCTCCACGCCGTGGCTGTCAGCAGTCATGCGCTACAGCAGATCGAAACACTCCACCACAACTGGGAGCCTGAGCGCTTGCCAAAGGAGCTAAAGGATTGTGCCTCCACCGCCTCCTATTGGGCGTGCCTTTCAGCTCTTTACAGTGCAGCTACGTAATTGCTTTCCTTCTGTGCTAATGTTTAGAGGCAAACGAAGGGTCTGGTGTCTCTTGTCGCAGCTCAAACTTGAGACGAAGCAGCTTGAGCGGGTTGTGCAGCAGTACCCAATCAGAGAGGAATAATGGTAGGTAATGATAATTTAAGGAACGAGACGTGTGCGAAACTAGCCAGCGGATTATTGCATGCTAGCTACCGCAGCATGAGCAGCAGGCGTCCGAGCACTACTCATACGCAACATAATAATTCACGCTTTGCTTTATCATCTAATTACCCATGCTCAGCGGTGACGCAAAAACAATGCTACCCGTGTGCCTAGTGTGCCCCGAAGCCGCGAAGGCGGGAAGCCTTCGGCGTGTCCAAGAGGCACTGCTCGCCCCTTTCCAGCTGTGACAAGAGATAACCACATACACATCGCCGCCATAATGTATGCAATGGCAGGCCAGAGTACAGGACTACAGGTGGAGTGACCAGCGGCGTGCTGACAAGCAGCCCACGCGACCTCTTCGTCAGGCCCAAGACTGGCCAGTCAAGCAAGTCACCCTATCCGAGTAAAGTTAGACGCTGCACCAATCCCGATGAGGGCCCCGACTTTTGTCACCGGTACACGTTGGACTCTCCCCCAACTGCCTTGTCAGCCGCTGAGCACCCCTTGTTGCACCTGCCTCAGCGTCGCTGCTGCATCCTCGCTTCTTATGCAACAGCAAGACAGTGTAGGTAGACACGACTGGACCCTGTTATATTCATAACACAGCTCACACTGCACGCCGGCTGTTTCCAGCAGTTTTGACAGCAGGCGGCAGGTAGCAGCGGAGCCATGCCCTTCGACCTGCTGTCCGGGAAGTTCATTCCCGAGAAGTCCAACATCTGGCGCGACTGCGTGGATGGGTACTATGACTGGGTCAAGGAGCACACCATGGAGGTGGGAGGACTGGTGGCGCCACCCGCACCGCGTGGGTTAGCTGCAGCTGCAGGCGGTTGCCAACCACTTTTCGGCTGAAGCGGCTTGGGCTTGGGTTCCGGTGTGGGGCTGTGTTGGCAGGGCGGGCAAGCGGACCCCGTACCTGACTTCATACACAGTTACAGCACGCTGCATGCGTCGTGGGGTACTTGATGAGGTGACGGTCCGTTTGTGTGGTTGCGCAAACGAACCCCACCAGGGCGCCCCCCTGAACGAGGCAGACCATTGCGGCGACCCGCCGCTCATCCTGGCGGCAGGGAACGGTGAGCGGGAGCCGCAGCACACGGCCGGCTGCCCTGTAGCTGCTTTGCTCTGAGGCACTTGTCCATCACATCCGGTATACCTTCCCAATCGCAGCTGGGGTTGTTTTGCTACCGGTGTGTGTCTCTCGGGCAAGGGGCAGTGGCCTGGATGTCTTCACACCTAGGCATGCAGTGCCTTTGCGTGCGGTCCACTGCGCGCTCTGCTAGGTTGGCATGTTTTCATGTACAGGAGCCCAGCTGCAGTGCCGATGTGCTGCTCCGCCGCCACGCATACCCACTTGCCTTTCCCGGGCTGTCTCCCAATGCCCATCAACATGCGGTGTGCACGCATACGTCATTCCAGTACACAATGCCTCACCCACCCTCGCAACGACGCACGCCCAGGCTGCAAGGCATGGCACGTGGTGCCCTGGTGCGTGGCTCGTGACTCTGACCCACACACGCCGCGCGCACACAGGCCACAAGGCGGTGGTGCAGCTGCTGCTGGAGGAGGGGGCGGACATGGAGCAGCGGAACGTGGTAGGTGCAGTGCGGGCCAAGAGTGGGCTGGAAAGGTTGCATCTCAGGGTCGCTAAGCGGTGACACGCCTAGAGCCCAGCCGCCTGCCTCAGGGCCGGTTGGAGCGCGGCCTAGGGGTTACACCTTTTGAAGGAGGGGGTGTGCAGGCTTTCCTTGGCTGGCACGCAAGTGGCCTTCTGTTCCTGCACTGCCGGGCGGTGTATGTGATGCCGTCCAGCCGCTAGAGGCCCGTGCATGCTGCTGAGGAACGAGTTCGACACGGGTGCACAATGGGTGGTAATAGCTTATTCAGGCCGTAACACCGCGAGGCGTTTGCACGGTGCACCTTTTTGGCTGCTTGCTACACTGTGGCTGTGTCCAATGACAGACACTGGCCCCCGAGACTGCTGGCTTCCCCGCCCGCCCCTCAACAGATGAAGGAGACGGCCCTCATCCGCGCCGCCCACAACGGCCACCTGCACACGGTCCGCTTCCTGCTGGAGCGGGGGGCGCAGGCCAACGCGCTGGACCTGGTGAGGACAGCTCGTTGTCCAGTTCGTAACAGCGTTGCTCTTTTGCAAAAGTGTTTTGGGAACAGTATACGCTCAACTTCGCAGTTGGCTTTGACAAAATATGCAATCCTGTGTATTGCTGGCACAGGCCACGTCCCCTTTGTGGGCACATGCGGGGTGTGCCACGGTCTGAAGCAGTCATGACCACTTCCAGGACTCCGATGCGGGTGGGCATTGAAGACACCTTGGTTTCAGCTGGTTTGACGTACCTGTACCACGGCCGCCCATCATCGCATGCGTGTGGCCGGCAGGGCGACAACACGGCGCTGCACTGGGCCGCCATGCGCGGGCACGTGGAGATCGTCAAGCTGCTGCTGTCGTTCGGCGCCGACCGTACGGCACAGAACGCGCAGGGCCGTACGGCAATGGACATGGCGCAGCCGCAGTGGTCGTACGCCTACAAGTTTGTGCGCACGGAGCTGGCGAGGTGAACGCTTTCCAGTTGCGGTGTGCAGTGGAATGCGGTGCTGGGGCACCAAAGCGCGGATTAAGATGGATGTGGAGGTAGTAGACATCGTTGGCATGGGCGGCGCTTTCCATGCGCACTCCGCGCTACCGTAGTGGACTGCTTTCCCTCGCTCCTCCGTTGGATGGGGACCAGCACTGCCTACCATGGCGGGCGATGCGCCGTATTGTTGGGTCTGCCTTGAGGTTTGACGGGTCAGACGCCTGGCGTGGCAGGCATACACAGGCCACAGCCTGGCTTGGCCGCAGGTCGTGCTGGTGCGGTTACATGGCCTGTGGTGGTACCGTAGGTCCTCGATGAGCACGGCAAGAGGAGTGCCGGCCTCGTGCTTTGGGCCGACTGGGGCCATGGCGCACGTGGAACTTCGGTGTCTTGAAGTTGTTGTCAGCGACTCCTTAGTCCTATTGGGCTGCGCGCGTGCGTACTGACGCATAAAGAAAAGCTCGGCTGAACGGGGAGCTGCGGGGAGCGCCCTACCAAGGGATGTCCCCTGCGTGCACGAAGCATGGCGCGGCTTCGTTGGCCGGCAGTGAATCGCCTTTGCAACATACGTACTGTTGCAGTATCATGCAGTTCCAATCCAAATTCTTTGCGACAAGCGAGCAGACCAACTGGCAGCTTCTCCCTCACCGCGCCCGCCAGCGTTGTTACTGGAGCTTCTTGCTTCTCTTTTGGGCCAAAGACGAAATTGGAACGTTCGCTCATCCCTTTGATATCAAGCTGCGCCGCACTTGCCCCGCTTGCCTGCCGCGTAGCTCAAGCGCCAAGGCAGGGCGTTAACAAGGTCGCTCCCTGGAAGGCCAGCAAATGACAATCAGGAGTCGACTAAGCTAGTGGTGATGATACTATATTAGTCCATAGAAATCAAGATCGTAAGGGCCAATTAGCCCAGAGCGCTGAAGGAATGGGGCCCCGATGGAAGGAACTGGCGAAATGCCCAGCGACCGCATCGTCCCGGCTGCTAAGCTCCTGTATAGCAATCGCTACTATACTTGTGCACCAGTCAGCGGCGGCTGGCTTGGAAAGCTGGTGCGCCTTCAGCGGCCCGCACGCGTCGTCGTCGGCGTGCGTGTCTTCCACCACCTGCCAGGTGCGCGTGTGTGTGGGTCAGGCCCGGGCACAGTTAGGTGGTTGCATGTTCTGCTGTACGGCGCCTGTACCCACTGAGAACCTTCAGTGGTATTGGATCACGGACATGTCCAACTCGTCTAGCCAGAGCATGGGGTACGTCGTGATGGCCAACGCTTGCAAGGCTCTATCGAGAGGCTCTTAAGCCTGTCATACGGCGCTGTAGGGCAGCACACTGGCACTGACTTGTTGATACATCAGGGTACCACACGCGAAGTATAAGCGCTGCATTTCCACATCAAGATACCATGCTCGGCAAAGGCCCCGTGCACAACACTAAATGCGGGTATGGGCCAGGAGCAGCCAGAAACGGTCCAACGGTTTGCAAACCTGGGTTCACACGTTTCGAATAGCACCAGTACCAGTATCATACTGCACGGGCCCCTGGCCCTTGCCTGCCACGTGCCGTGCAGACCGGCGACGACTGGTGGAGCGATGCAGAGGCGTGCACCATCCCCGGGCCCGTCGGTACCTTCCCCTTCTCCTACTCCTCCTTCAACGTCTGTGGCGGCCCGGCGGCGATAACGCAGCTGCCCCTGGTGGTGCAAAGCAGCGGCGCCCCAGACGTCTCCCCCGGCACGGAGCTGGGCCAGGTGTACATCTTCCGGGAGTACGGCACAACGCTGCGCGTGACTGTCGTACTCGGGGTGGCTGCTGGCGGCCGTTCGGTTCTCTTCGAGCAGCCGGGGCAAGGTGAGCAACTGCCCGCGTGTGTCGCGGCTTTGCAAGTTACACCAACCGTAGGGTAATCACGCCGTAGGGTCGGGTTTGTCTCCAGTGGCCCATCTGCATGCATGACAGCCGAGGCCTGCATCGCCATGGCCTGCGATCCAAGCAGCCCGCAGCACCTCCCTGCCTGCCGGTTCGATTCGCCAACTGGGGAGCCAGCGCCAGCGCCACCGCCCTACATCCTAAACATTAGTGAGCGCTACGTGCACCCTCGCCATCCCTTCGCGCGCCAGCCTCCTCCTCCTCCCCAACCTCCTCCCCGTCCTCCCCCCGCCTACCCAGGCTCCGCCGTCCTCTTCCTGTCGGGCCAGATGCTGCCCGGCCCGCGGCCGCAGTACTCGCTCCTGGCCCCCGCGGCGGCCGCAGCCGCGGGCCCCTTGGCCTGCTTCACCTGGGCCGTGGACCTGCGCTCCGTGTGCAACCCGCTGTCGTCCTACCAGGCGGGCGTGGAGGAGGCCACGGGCCGGCCGCTGTGCGCCTGCTACCGCGACCGCGGCGGCGGCGAAGCAGACTGCCCGCCGGATGACCTGTCGCGCGCCGGAGCGCTGTACTTCTCGCTGAGGGTAGGTACCTTCACAGGTCCATTCACTCATAAGGATACATACGTCAGGTTGTGATCGCCACCAAATAGCAGGTATGGAAGTGGACTCTTGCTGAGGTCACAGGCCCGGCGGTAGAAGGGGGCGTGGGTGTGGGCGTGGATGAGGGCGTGCGGCTCGCCACCCCACGTAGACCAGATCAACGAGCAAAGAGGAGCAACACGTGGAGTGAGTTGTGGGGGACCGACGACTGACGCAGCGACAGGTAGCACCCGGACCAGGCTCCGCGCCGCACCGGTACCCTCAGCCACGCTCCCCAGCCCCACACACCTCCCTGCCCTTCGTCCCTCCGCAGCTTAACGTGAAGCTGGCCCTCCCCAACGAGGGGGGCTGCAACACCGCCGCCCCTTCCGCCCCTTCCGCCACCCTGGTCGCCCGCTTCCCCAACACCAGCGGCGCCTCCCTCACCCTAGGCCCCGTCCGCACCGGCTGCAGCGACCCCGCCCCGCCGCCAGGCGTCGCCCACCCGCCCTTCCCGCCGCTCACGCCGCCCAGCCCCTCGCCGCCGCCGCCGTCGTACACACCGCTGACGCCGCCGGCTGCGCCGGTGTACCCGCCTCCGCCGCCGTCGCCGCGGCCGCCGCGGCCTGGCGTGCCGCCGGGGGCAGCGGCGGCTGTGGCGACGCTGACTGTGCGCAGCGCCCTGCGGCGGATGGTGCAGGCGGAGGAGTGCTCCGTGGCGGTCATGCAGCTGTACCCGTCGTACAGGGGGCGGGCCACGAGGTATGGGCAATCTTAACTGGTTGGATGAACACATGTATTCAGCAAACACTATTACGGATCTGTGGGTGGGCTAGGGGCTTGGGTCACTGGCTGAGAGTGGCAGCCGGGGTCGGAGCAACGCGCTGCTGGCGCAGAAGAATCGCCCACATGACTGCTCAGCCGAGCTCCTGACGAGGTTGTTTAGCACCCGCACCGTGTCGTACGCCCCATCCACAGGTTCATATGCACCATCGCGGAAGATGAGGGCGCGGCCGGCTCGGACCTGTCCTTGGTCTTGCTGTTCGCCAACTGGTCGGACCTGTACGCCTTCAGCGACGCCCTGCTGGCCGGCCCTCCGCCGCCCGGCAGCGGGGGCGCCTGGGCCGTGCTGCTGGGTGCGCTGGTGCCCGGCTGCGGCTCCCTGGCCACCTACCAGGACACGGCGGGGGAGGCGTACAGCGTGTGCGGCACGCCGGGGCAGACCAACGACTGCAGGTGGGGTGGTGCGGCTGGCGGGGCTTGGAGAGGAGGGGGTGCGGTTTCGGGTGCGGAGCTGGTTCAGGTGTGCGCTCGTGGGCGCGGTGTGGTGAAGAATGAGGTGAAGCTGGCTGGGCTTGTGTGCGCTTTTGTTGGCGCCTTTGGTCGAGGCAGGGAATGGGCTAGGGCTGCAACAAGCTCGCTGAGTACGGTAGGGCTCGTGGTACACTGCTGCTCCTGACCTGCGATCCCACACGGTAACCCGACAATTCCTGCTGGACGTCCCCCATGCACGCAGGTTGGTTCTTTCGGCCCTGTCGTGCCAGCCCCCGCCGTCACCGCCGCCCCCGCCGCCCAACCCACCGCCCCCGCCGCCGCCGCCACCGCCGCCGCCGCCGCCGTCCCCCCAGCCGCCCGCGCCGCCCGCCTTCTGCACTGCGGTCACCACCGTCTCCAAACCCGGCTTCACGCGCTTCGTGTATGCCAGCTGCGACACGCTCATCAACTTCGGAGAGGCCTTCTTCTTCAGAGGTACGGCAGTACGGCACCTTGCCACACGTGGCAGCATGTCCTCCACCTAGGCGCTGGGGGAAGCTGCATTGCCGGCCATCCCAGCTAGCAACAGGGCCACAAGGAGGTTCGCACTGTTCAGCTCCGCACACCCGCACCCGGTTTCACCCTACCACATTTTACACGGTTTCTCGCGTTTTACGCGTACCCCTACCGCAGTATGGCAAGACTGTGTGCCTGCATCCGTACACTCATGCAGCTCAGACAAGCTCTCCTGTTCTGTTCTCTTTGCAACTCCATCGCTTCCCTGGGCGCTTCGTTTATGAGCTCAAGTACATTGACGGGCAAGCGGCACTGACCTTCTCCCTTCCCCGCACCTCCCTCCCTACCCACCCCCAGGCACCTCGTGGGAGCGGCCCCAGATGTGCAACCTGGCCCCTGCCCGCGACACCGTGGCCACCACCGTGCGGCTTAACACACGCGCCGACGCGCAGCGGTACCTGGCCAACGCACAGCGACCCAGTGAGTCCTGAGGGGCAGTCGGCAGGGGTGGTGTGCACGCCGCTATGGGCGCAACGTGCAGCCTCGCGGGATACACGTGTGGGGTGGGAGCCCCAAAAGCCGGGCGCAACGCAATGTGCACAAGTGACTCATGCCCCTGCTGCTTGACCCGCACTCGATCCCCCGCAGACGACATCGAGGCGGTGGCCTCCTTCTACAACTTGACCTGCACCGACGTCCTCTCCTTCGACGTCAGTTCCTGCCTGGGCCCCAACGGCACCCTTACCTACACGGGCACCGACCTCCCAGCCGCCGTCTGCGCCCGCCCGCCACCAGCGCCCCCCGCCTCCTCCCCGCGGCGCCGCCGGCCCTTCTCCCCATACCCGCCCTTCGTCCCCCTGTCGCCCGAGGGCCCTGGGCCCTCCGACGGCCCACCCGACAACATGCCGCCCCCCGCAGTGCCATCCACGCCCGGGAGACCGCTTCGCCCCCCAAGGGCCCCCCTCGAGCCCCCGCCCGCCAGCCCCCAGCCCCCGGCGTATCCGCCTTCCCGCCCGCCACCCCCGCCAGTACCGCCTCCGCCGCCACCGCCGCCACCGCCGCCGCCGCCCGTGCCGCTGCCGCCGTCGTCTCCTGGCGCGCAGCCTGACGTGCCGGTCGAGCTGCCCTCCTCCTCGCCGCCGGACTTCCCAGAGGCTCCCCTGCAGCCCCCGCGCCCGCCACGGCCGCCACGGCCCGTTCGTTTGCCTGACGTGCGTAGGGCCGGCAGGCGGCTAAGAACAGATGAAGCCGAAGAGGCCGTGATGGTTTTGGAGGCAGGGGAGGCCGGGGAGGTAGGGATAGCGGCACGTGGCGACGGCATCGCGGCTGGGGCGGGGGTGGAGCAGGAGGAGCGATAGGCCCTGGCTGGGCGCTGGTTAAGAGTGTGTTGTGGTGTAGTAGGACGGCGGTGGTGTGTTTTTAGGTGGGAGAGAACCGCGTCAAGGACATGCGGGGGTGCTGCTGTGACGACGCGCGCATGCACCAGGGGGTGTACCAGGGGGCGCCTCGCTGCGTGGGTCTGCGAGTGCGCTGTCGAGGTTGTGCAGTGGACTCGGCCCGGGGACGGAACGGGACGGGGGGCCAGGTGGTGTTAGTGTTGCGACTCAGCTGGCATGCCCCTTCCCTTCGTCCAAGGGGATTGTCACACAAGTCAGCTGCGGACGCGTGTGTGTCATTATTGATGCCCCCTGCCTTTGGCAGAGGGAGTAACAAAGGTCATCGGCTGCGCACATGGCGTGTATCGATGTCTGTGTTGACGTCAATTCCGCTGGGACAGGACCCAAGGGTGGGGGTGTATGTACCAGTAGATTGGGTGCGTTCCTGCGCCTACTGTCATCTGCTCCACGGCGACGTGGTGACCGCCCACTACCAGCTACCAGCGCGACGCATGGGTGCTGGTAGCACAGCGCAGCACAAGGCGCCGGTGCGTGCAACAAGGGCGCTAGGCGTTGCGCCCATGGGGATGCCAGGAGCAACTCGGGGTGCCTGCTGCATGTGCATACGCTGTAACAGTACATGCTGTTTACCGTCCAGCGCCCATGTGGGGACTGAAGATAAGTTATGCAGCAGCTTCAGCTCGCAACGTCAAAGTCGGTGTCCACACCCCCTGCATTGTAACATGACATGCCAAATGTCTGGATTTCCACCTCGACGCCGCCCACCCATCACGGCCATTTTAAAACCAAGACCAGGACCGAAACCAAGCACTGACGAGCCTGATTATTCTCCCGTGTCCGTTTCCTCAGTCCCCTCAACAAGGTTGTGCCTTTGCGGCAGAGCCTCGCTACCAGTGTCGCATCAGTGCAACCCAAGGACCCACTGCGCACCGCGCGCGCATCACGCACAATTAGACAGCCTACACAGGGTTACAGCCCGCACGCGGCATGTGGGGGGTGCGCAGACGAGAGACCACGTGTCCTCGCACGATTAACAGCCTCGTGTGTAGCGTATGCAGTTGCGTGGACAAAATAGCAAAGTAGCAAGCGGGTTCTAGTAAAGGGCGAGGCAAGTGGCATGTCCATCGACTGGCAGCGGACATCGTGTGTGCGCTTGCATGCGGTAGGGTAGGCCGTCAGGACAGGTGCCAGGCAGGCAGGCCGTGCGGCTAACCTACACGACCAAACCAGCAACCACGTGTCCAGCCACGTGCTGCGTAATCGTGTATGTACGTGTATGCCATGCCGTGTGTCCAACGCACGGCGTGCAGCCAGGCAGCACCGGGATGTGCACAATGCCGTCCACACCGTAATCCAGCGCAAGCGGTCCACCTGCCCCCCTCAAGTAACACTAGCTTGGAGAAATGCACTTACAGAACGCTAATGCGTCAGAACCAGAACGACCACGCCTGCTCGCCGGTGCCATCTGCATAGCTGCTACGGTCGTGGTAGCACACGCAGGAGCGCGCACAGAACGCCACCACCGCCACATTCGAGATGGACATGCCCACAACGTACGGCGCGCAGGCCATGAGGTCCATGTCCGCCAGGATGGCGCTGGTGGCCGCGCACCGCTCCTCCAGCGGCCGGTCGTTGAACTGCTCCTGCTGGTGCGCGGCGCGCCGGCCCCCAGGGGTCCTCAGCACCACGCGACTGCACCTCAGCACCTGCTCCGCCCGCTCCCCAATGTGCACGGCAAGCTGGTGATCGTCGCCCACCCCCACACACGGCAGGCCCAGCACCACGTGGCCGTGCCGCTGCACCAGCTGCGCCACATGCCGCGGCCCATCAGCACGTCGTACCCCTCGGCGTGGATGCCCACCTCCCGGGCCTTGTCCCCGCCCCGCGCCTGGATGACGCGCCCACCTCGCGTTATACGGCAGCGACCTCTTCCCGGATGGCGCCGTTCAGGCTGTTGCACACGCTGCGGACGAAGGGGCACACCACCACGCCCCGGAGGCTGCGCACCGCCATGCTGTTGCGCGCGGCCGTGTCGGTGTGTGTGTGGGCCCTGAGCACCCAGTCCCGCAGACGGCGCATGAAGCCGCGGTTATGTGCGGCAAGCTCGTGGAACAGCAGGCGGGTGCAGGAGGCGGCCTTGCCGGGGGGCGGCGGTGTGGTGCGGAAGTGTGACAGGGCCGGGGACAGCAGGGAGGTGAAGGACTGGAGGCGCGCGGGCTCCGAGCAGGCGTAGGCGGAGTCGGAGTGGTCGTAGTACACCGTGGCGTTGGGGTTCGCCAGGACGGATATCCCCGCAAAGGCCATGAGGTTGTTGAGCCTGCACGCAAAGGCGGCAGCAGGTGCTAGTCGTGTTGCACACCCGTACCCGTTTGGCTGGGACGTGAGGGCGCGCCAGCGTACTGGCATGGGCAGGGGCTTGTGCGCATGTCTGACGGCATGGCTAATGGTATGGATAAATCAGGATGTACAGGTTTAGTCCCTTGCGCAAAGATAGCCCCTACCTCCCTCCATCCCTGCAAATGCACCACCCAGCCAGGCGCCAACAGCCCAACATGTTCGGCGCTTACGGACATCCAAGCCCGAAGCGGAAGGCTTTTATGGTGAAGCACCTAGGCTTGCTGCTCTTCCCGTCGGGGGGCCCTCCTCACGGCTGTCGCAGGAGGTTTGTACCTACCATATTCTTAAGACAGGCCAGCGGCTACATCAATTACCTAGACTGGAATGTGAAACAGTAGGAGCTGCGGCGTGGGGTTGCTGCCAGCTCCCATGCACCCGCAGGAGCGCCACCAAGTGCTTGTAGACCCACGGCAGCCCACAGGGCCCAGGACTGCTACCCTGCTCTTTGTGGACGCAAACCTTTCCTGCAGCAGTTACAGTGCCATTACGGCCAGCAGGTGGACGGAAGGGCATGGCCTGAAGACTGTAAGAGCACGGGGCGCAGTTGCACGAGCTCTGTTTTGCCTGCCGCTGGAGCCGAAGACGGACATGTCAAGAACGCCGGCAAGACCGAGTTCCGTTCAAGGCGCCTCGGCTTGTGTTTTTTGTCTGGTGTAAACTGTAAGAAGTGTAGATGTGATGCCAAAGCAGCTGCAGCATGCCAGTCAGGGGTACGCAGGGTATCAGCGGGGCCCTACAGGGCGTCGTACCATGCCTGGTTGTACTCATACACCAGGGCAAATCCGCGAGGCACGCTGGCACTCAATCCCGCATTTACGCAATGCTAATATCTCGATTGATTCTCCTGAAGGTGTCCTCGGCGCACGGAGACTTCAACGAAGCAGTACCAGCAAAGCGAACCTTCCTGCCAGTACATACAAATCAGGAATGCGCCTGCGATAATATAGTGCAAGCTTACTGTCTGTCAGTCTAGAAGATGTAGGAGTCGCAGTTGGCACTCAGCCCACCATCACGACGGGAACCAGATACGCCATGTCGTCCGTTCCCATTGTCCGGCTTCTTCTTGCGACAATGGCCATATGCGCGGCGGTCGGCGGAGCTCAGCTCAAAACGGACCAAGAACAGCCAAACAGGAAGTATCTGGTGCCACTCTTATGGTGAGGCAGTCTGGCCAAGCAACCCCCGCCGCAACCTTCGTACAGGTACGCCGCTGCCACTCACAAGCTCTCTTCCCCTGACTTCTGCAGGCATGGGCCGGTAAGTGAATCACTGCAATGACGTGAAGGAAGCCTGTGTGGCTGAGGCCCAGGTGGCCTGGTGGTGTAATGTGTGCGGGGCAAACCAGGGTACTGCATGGGCCCGGGGATGGCGTTACCAGGCGTTGTGTGTGGCCCGTGCAGAACAATCAGGTCAACTCTATAAAGGAGACTTTGGCTTTGGCTTTACTCCTCAACAGGTAAACCATGTGTAATCGCGCCTGACTATGCTGGTCCACTCGTGGTCTGACCGTTTCGGTACGGAAGCCCATTTTCCGTTCCTGCCAAACTGTCGCCTGTTCCCGCTTTCATGCACGGCGTGAACCCAGCACGGGCATGCCGGACGCATGGTGAGGAGGGGTCAATTGACACGTGCGTGACGGCCCTGGTCCCGGGCCCCGCACGTGCCGTCCTCAGGTCCATGGTGCTGCCCGACCTGAGGGAGCACGGCTTCACAGACAAGGGGAACGACCCCATGCCCTTCCAGGTGGGGGCGTGGGGCGCGGGGTGTGCGGTGTGGCGCGGGACCGCTAGGGGCTGTGTCACGAGCTGAGGGGTGGGAGTGCTGGGCGCTGGGAGTTGGCCCATACGCTGTTACACTCAGCCACCGATCGGACGTGCACAGCCCCCCGGCTGCAGGCCAAACCCTTGCACGCCCCACTTATTACCCGTCAACGTCATGCGTTGCGTGCTTCCAGGTCCTATTCGACGTCGAGCGAATACGGGTGAGTACAAGCGCACCGGCGCCGTACACCAAGCTCCCTGCCCTGTCCCTGCCCCGCAAAACCTTCGTATGCGTTGCACCATGCGGTACTCGCAGGCTGATGCCGCACTCGCACGCCGTCAACTTGCGTCAGTCCACACGCATTCTGTACAGCCACGTCAAGCCCTTGGCATCCCCTGTTGTCTTCATGTTATCCAGCGTGTTTCACACCCACACGGTCAGCCCTGTGTTATCCTCCCCCCTAACGCGTTAACCCACACCCGCCTGCCCACACAGGGCGAGGGCGTTCACGCCGTGCTGCTGGCCGACCTGGCCAAGGAGCTCCCCTCTTGGGACGGGAAGCTGGATGCCGCAGTAACCCTACTGGACGAGCAGAAGACCCACATCCGGCGGCTGACCAGGGCGCTAGGTGGGTGGGCGCAGGTGGGCGCTTGCCTCGGGGCTCTGCTGCCGTGCCAACAACCGCCATCCACCAAGCCAGGTCGTGGCTTCAGCTCGTAATGCGGCGCGGTGCTCCGTGCGGCCGCCCACCCGCAGGCCTGGAGCCGCCCCGGGACAAGCTGTGGTTCTCGTCACCGCTGCGGGCCTCCACCGGGTGCAGCCAGGAGCTGCTGCAGCAGCTGTACGACATGCTGCTGCCGTACGACGTGGTGGGCGTGCAGACGTTCCACGGCCTGTTCTCCACCAGCCAGGTGCTGGCCGGGCCGATGGAGTGCGACGAACACAGCGGCGGCGGTGATGCCGGGGACCAAGGGGAAACGGGCGAACGCGGTGGGAGCAGCGCCGATGGTGGCAGCAGTGCTAACAGCAACAGAGGGAAGGGGAGCATGTGCTGTGATGCGTTCCAAAGGGCCTCCGGCCTGCTGCGCAAGTCGAAGTGGGTGCTGGACACGGCGCAGGAGTTTGTGGAGGCGCGGATAGGCAAGGGCGCGCGGTTTGTTGCTGCGCACGTGCGGCCGTACCCCGACCCGTGTGTACGGACGTGGGCGCTGGGCGCGGAGGAGCTACGGCGGGTGCGTTGGGCAGGGCGCAGGGAGGGGACAGGCGTGGTCACGCGTGCGCAGTTTGCTGTGCTGTTAGGAGACCGATGTTGGGCTGGGAGTGCGCTTGATCCCATGTGCAGGCCGGAGCCCTATGCTTAAGGCAGAGTGCAACGGCATGCAGGTGGTCTCATGGTTGCAGTAACTGCTGCTGCATTTGCTGACGGAGTAAGAATGTGCGTGCGCTATCCTGCAGGAACACATGCCGTACTGCTGTGCAACAGACTACCTGTACGACAGGTGGGTGGGGTGGGGCGCTGCCGCGCGGGCACAGCACCGCCCTCCGGAACGCTCTAGCACACATCAAAACATGCCTGCGGCACCGAGCATGCCAGTAGCTCTGCTGACACGCGGTATGGTAAGCAGGGCGCAACCTATTGCGTTCCGGCCACAAGACCGATGCCGCCGCTGCTACTTTGTTTAGAACCACGCACCCTTGGTCCACGGATGGGCGCAGAGCACGTGTACAACACTGCTGCTGTTTTGTGCTGTTGTGCTGTTTCCCACTTTCCCTTGCCTAACGGAAGGTCCGTGCAAATGTACAGTAAGCGCGTCCTCTGGCTTCGTCGCCCTCACCCGGCCTTGCTACCCGTCCTGCGCCGCCCCTCACCCCCTCGTGCTGGCCCGCGCCCCAGGTTCGCGCCCAACGTGCTGGGCCTGATGCGGCGCCACAACGCCAGCCGCCTGTTCCTCATGACGCACCCCCTGGTGTGGGGCGTGGTGAGCCAGCGGCTGCGGGCGCTGGGCGTGGAGCCCCTGGCCATGGAGCTGGGGGACGTGGCGCACCTGGCCGCCGGCACGGGTGAGCACCGTACCAGCAGTGCTCAGACCTTTTGTCATTTTTGTCGCCTTGTCGGAGGACACTGTTCTGGTGGTGTGAAGTGAGCAGGGCAGCCATTATGCATGCGCCTTGAAAGCCGTAACACGCCCACCAGCGAGGCGGGGAAAGAGCATGCGACGATCCTACCTGTGCATTGAACAGGTCGGGCCAATTGCTTGCTACCAAGGGCCCAGGCCACTCCTGTGGCCTTGTGTATAGAGAGCTGTGAGTTTTGGTGGGGGCTGTGTGTCACTGGGATGGCCCCGACATGGGTTGCAGGCGCACACCGACAAGGCGGCGAGGGCCACGGCGCACAAGACCAGGACCCGGGGGGGCGCGGCCAGCACCAGGGCGTGCGGCAGGGGGACGTACGGCAGGGCAGCATGTCGCTGTCGTACTCCCTGTTGGCCATGGTGGAGGAGGCGGTGTGTGGCCACGCGGTGGCGTTCGTGGGCACCAAGGTGCGTGGGCAGCGCGGAGCCGCGTGCTGATGTGTAACCGTTCGACAGCTCGCCAGTAGCTTGTACAGTGCACCGTGACAGAGTGCCAGCGCATACGTGTCTGCCCGTGTCCACCAGCACCACCACCACCACCACCACATCCTGTACCACTACCACAAAACGCACATGCATACCCACAACCTTTCGTACCCACAGCCAGTACAGATCTCACAACCGCAACCAATGCTTTTGCAGGAGAGCAGCATGACGGGGACCATTGTGCAGGAGCGGCTGGCGTCCGGCCACTCCGCGGACGACACCTACACCTTCATGTGGACCGAGGAGCACGAGCGCATGCCCATGTCGGTCAGCCAGTTCTACAGCGCCAAAGTGCCCCGGCATAAACGCAACCACGACAAGGAGTGTGGGTTAGAGGAGGCGGGGGCGCGTGGTAGCAACGGGCAGACTCTGCCAAATCGCAGGCGTTGGCGTTAGGGGTGCGCAGGCAATGGATAGCGTCAGGTGGAGTCTTTGAATGGTGATGTCATGGGAAGCAGCATTGTGGATATGCGAGGTGGTGTTACCAATGGGTTGGGCTAGTGTCGGAGTGCGCACACCGCTACACGGCCGTGCACCCGTCTACTCCTACCTCCCGGCAAACGAGAGGGCGTGCAACGCAAGGCTTGTCGACAAACAATCAGCGACTATTTGTACCGCTTGCAATGTGAACTTGTCGGAGCCGGTCCCGCACCACGCTTTCCTACATCGGTGGGGTGCGCCCGACGTGCTGCATCGCCTCCCGCTCAGCCAGCGGCGCAACCTGCTGCACCTCACCAGCCTCAGCGGGAGCGTCCCAAACTTGGAGGTCCTCGAGCAGCACGCCAGCTGCACCCTGACTCGTGACCTGCTGGACGCAGCTATCACCGCCTTTGCGCCTGTTTGCGTGCAGGCGGATGAGGGGTACCGCTGGGCCTGCAGCACGGGCAACCTGGCGGCGGTCGCGTGCGATTTGTGCGATTTGTGCAGTACAGCGCATGGAAGTGCAGGACGGGTCCCAATGGGCCGTGTACAATCGAAGAGACGAAGACACCGCTGGGCCTGGTGCACGAGCGCATCGAGGCTAGGGTGATCGCCCGGCTCAAGGACACGTGGGACGCCCCCGTGGGCGGCGGGCTCCTCAACCCGGGTCTGGCCAACGCCTGCAGCCCCCTCAAGGCCCTCAAATGGCTCGAGCTGCTCCTCGTGTACCCGTGGAAGTGCCTTGTGCACCTCCACGGGACCGAGGTGGGCCTGGGCCTGGGCGTCTGCACGCTCGCCCTGACCTCAGCGGCGGTGGGCGCGGCGCTAGGCTTTGCGCGCAGCTCGGAGCTGGCGGACAAGTGCCTCCAAGGCAGCGGATGCGAGGGGCACGACCACTGCCGACCGCCCCAGTACCAGGGGGTGGTCGGCAGCTTCGCCGACTGCATGCAGGTGGGTTGAGGGGGTGGGCTGCAGGCAGGAATGGTGTACGTTGGTTGCAGAGCTGCAACCCAATAGTGCACTGTGCGTGTGCGGTGGGGCTCCGGACTAGGGCTAAGGGTAAAGCGGCTAGAGCGCACAACCAACGACCCACGCGGCCGTCCCCTGCACCGCGCCCACCTCCCGCAGCACGCCCGGCACCAGGGCCTGCCACTCGTGAACGCGATGCAGCTGCACGGGAGGGCAGCGGGCAGCCTGCGAGGAGCGGCGGACGGCGCATAACCCACGACCCACGCGCCCTGCCCCATGCACGCGCCCACCTCCCGCAGCACACCCGGCACCAGGGCCTGTCACTCCTGCGCGCTATGGTCCTGCACGGGATGGCAGCGGCGAGCCTGCGAGGAGCCGCCAACGTTGAGCTCAGCCGGGGCCTGTACGACCCCGCCAACAAGGAGAAGATGGATGCGGGCCGGCGGAAGGGCGGCGCCGCCACCTTTGAGCTCAGCCGGGGCATGTACGACCCCGCCAACAAGGAGAAGACGGATGCGGGCCGGCGGAAAGGCGGCGCGGCGGCCGCCGTGGCAAAGGCCGCCCGTGCCCAAAAGTGCGACTGTGATCCGGCGCATCCGTGCAAACGCTGCCAAGCGCGGGTCAGGCAGCAGAAGAAGCGGGCGCGGGATAAGGCGCTACGGGAGGCGCAGGCACAGGCCGCGAAGGGCGCGGCCGGGGTGCAGGGGCAGGGGCAGAGGAAGGCGCAGGGGAAGGCGCAGGCGCGGGCGGCCGAGGAGGAGGAGGCGCAGGCGCGGGCGGCCGAGGAGGAGGAGGAGGCGCAGGGGCAGGGGCAGGGGCAGGAGCGGCGTCCACCGGTGGCGCAGCTGGGCGGTGCGGAGGCGACCGACCTGCAGCAGCGGAGGCTGTCACAACGCACCCGCTGGCCGTCAGCGAAGGTGATCGCTGCGGCAGCAGCGGCGGCAGAAGAGGCGGCGGCAGAGGAGCCCTAAAACAAAAAAAACAAAAGAAGATAAGTTGCATTGCATGGCCAAGTGCCCGTCGTGTTTCTAAACACGCACGACGATCTGAGGTCCAGGCCTCCGCGGGGTTCAAGTCCCCAGTGAGTTACGGAGGAGGAGTGAGTACCACAGTTACATTGATGAGTCAATGCAGCACAGCCACAAGGTCCTTGTCCTTAAGTACATAGCTACCGCACAGGCAAGCAATGTGCTACTGTTTGCCGCGACAGTGGAACTGGGACAACGTCACAGCCCTCACCCACCATGCAAAGTGTCCTGCTAGCATGCTCCAGCGGCTGCAGGTAGGCTACACCGATGGCTGGGCACCTGGACGCCAGCAAGTGGCTGTGGGACCGTGGGCTAGGGGTCAACGCCCGCGCTCGCGCAAGTCGAAATGCCCCAGCACCGGATGCTGCTCCTTCCTTGGCCCCTGACGGACCCATCACCGGTACTCCCTGGGGTCTCATGTCCTCTGCAGCAGCTTCGGGTAATCTAGAGCTATGCTGCTGGCTCCACCAACAGCTCCGGCCCTCAAACGACGAGCTCCTTGCAGCTCTGCCTTCCGCAGCCCGCAGCGGACACCGCGCGATTTGCGAGTGGATCCTGGAGACCGGCCTCCCCCTTGGCTCCAGCCACAACCAATTTCGTGGCAGCACCAGCAGCAGCCCTGCAGCAGCCACAGGCGCTACCATCCCGGAGGCCCACAGATACACGGCAACTCGGGCCGCAGTGGCGGCGGCCTGGCACGGCAACGTGGGCCTCGTGTACCGCCTGCTGCAGCTGTGCGCGCCGGCCCTCACGGCCGCGGTGGCCCCCGAGCTGCTGGCGGGGGCTGCGAGCAGCTGCCCGCTGGCCGCCCTGCAGCGGCTGCATGACCGCCTGGCGGCCGTGCTGGCCTGCAGGGAAGGCGCGGAGCTGGGGGGACTAGGGGAGCAGGAGGCGAGTGTGGCAGGGGGCCATGGTGCTGGACCTGGTCCCGTGGCCAGAGGTGGTGCTGGTGCCGGCGCGGCTGCAGCCTCACATGGCGTCGGCACAAACGCTGTGGAGGTACCCGCACAGGCGGGAGCAGCAGCCGCGGCTGTCGGGCAGCTGGTCACCGCCTCGGCGGTCCGTGCAGCTGCCGCCAGCCCCACGCCGGACTGGCAGGCCAAGGTGCTGTGGCTGCTGCAGCAGCTGCTGGGGGGCGCGGTGGACACGGCTGGAAGTGATTGCACAGCTGCTGCTGCCACGTTGGCGACGGTTGCCAGTGGGGTGGCGGTCGTGACGCCCCGCGGCGTGGGGTGTGTGGCAGGAGCACTTGCACGGCAGCCAAAGCTGTGCGACCGCCTGGGTTGGTGGATGAGGCTGGCTGGGGCAGCGGGGGCGGAGCAGGGCGCCCTGGCGGACGCGGTAGCTGCGGGGAATGTGGCGGGGGTGGAGCTGCTGCTGGACCTGTTCCTGCCGGGTGTGGGCACAGGGGAAGGACTGGGGGACGGAGGGGTTGGAGCGGGGGGCGGGGGGCAGCAGGTGGTGGCGTGGGGGGAGGTGGGGAGGGCGTTGGAGGCGGCGGCGTTGGAGGCGGCGGCGGGCGGGCACGTGGGGGTGCTGCGTGTGCTGGAGCGCCGGGGGCTGCTGGCGCGGGTCGGTGTGGGGCCGCTGGTGGGCGTGGCGGCGGAGCGGGGAAGGGTGGAGGTTGTGCGGTGGCTGATGGATGGGGATGGGTACGGGGCGGCGGGGAAGGAGGAGGAAAGTGTGTGGGCAGGGGCGGTTGAGGGCGAGCGGCAGAGGCAGGTGCATGGTGCGGCGTGGGAGCAGCTGCTCAGCGTGGAATTGATGGGCGCCGCGGCTGAGTCGGGCTGCATGGAACTTGTGTCGTACCTGTACGGCAAGGGGTGCCCATGGGACGAGCAGGCGATGAACGGCGCGGCGGCAGGCGGCAGCGAGGAGCTCGTCCTGTGGATGGCGGCGCGAGGCTGCCCGGTGCAGGTGAGGGGATGGCAGCCGCAACCGTCCTGCACCACCGCTCAACCTGCACGTCGGACACGCTCTTGTGCCCTGCTGCTGGCATGTCGCGTTGCTTGCGCCTGTGCGTCCTTGCCAGTGATTGCACAGTGGTTGACATGTCCCACCATTGCGCTATGATTGCGCGCCTGGTTTGCATGCAGGTGGATGAGGCGTACCGCTGGGCCTGCAGCACGGGCAACCTGGCGGCCGTCCGCTGCCTGCGTGCCCGCGTGGGGCTGCCGCCCAGCCGGGAGGTGTTCGCGGAGGCGGTGCTGGACGCAGTGGGGGGCGGGGTGGGGGGCGGGGTGGGGGGCACGTGCGCGGGGGAGCTGGGGGCGGTGGTGGGCGCGCTGAGGGAGTGCGGGTGCCCCGTGGGGGAGGCGGAGGCGGAGGACGTGCTGCGGCGGTGGGGGCTGGCGGTGGTGCACCAGCGGGTGGGGGCAGGTGCAGGGGGGTGGGAGGGGTAGGGATGCGGGGCTAGGTGGCAGTTGAGCTGGGGCTAAACCATGGTTGCTGGGCAGGTGGGCAGGTGTCAAATTCTGTACCACGTGGAGTGTTTTCCACGCGCTGTGGCTGCCATGCGCGAGCGCGTTGCTCTTGTAACCTCCAATATTTTCCTAGGAAGGTCCAAGCAAAAAATATGCATTTATGTAGACGGAATCGCGTCATTGTCAACCCAAACGCTGTAGTGCGTGCAACAGCATGAATGTGACGGCAGCGGACTTCGCCTGGAGCGGGCCTCCCCTGGAGTGCTGGACAAGGCTCGAGCACTGCAACCTCGCACTGCCTTTCATTCTTGCGCTGAGGGGTACGGAGCTAGGGCAGGTGATTAGGGTGATTGGACATGGTTTGAAGCAGGGGGTGGTATTTGCATTCATTTGTTACCGTTTGCAGTGTTTTCCAGATGTCGTGGCTGCATTGCGCGAGCGCGTTGCGCCTGTGATCTGGAGCTGTCCTGAAGCCAGCACACATTTATTTTGGATAGAAAGAAGGCGAAGTCCCGTCACTGTCAAACCACACAGCCGCAGTGCGCGCAACAGCATGGCGGCCACGTAATGGGGAACCCCCCTGGACTGGACGAAAGCACAGCACCCTCGTACTGCACTTGTTCCTTAAGGAAAACGTAACATCGGAAGACCTCATCACCAGTTTTAGGTTTAAAGAGGACCAAGCGTCATGGCGCATTCGCCCATCACCTGGCGTTGCAGGTTGCGAAATGCGGTCACCTTGTTATGAGAAGCACAAGTCACTCTGCTTGACCATGTCACGTCATGCCACACCAAACGGCAGACCTCATGGCAGCCACACGGGGAGCAGGAAATGGAGAGTACCATCAGCCCAGATCAGCCCTAACGACACCCCGGTCACGCCACCGTGGTCCGCATTGACCCCAAGGTCGCAAAAAGCCTTCCGAAGCTCGCCCGTCCGAGTCCGTAACGTGGGCAGCACACAAGCAGCGTGTCCTTGCCCCTGGGCCCTGCGCTAGCTCGTCCGAGGCCGTACCGTCGTACTCCACCCCGCTCCTCGCCCACATTGCTCACCCTCCCAGCATAGTCACGTCACACCCCCGCACCCCCGCAACCGCACCCGACTCCCCCTCATTGCCGCATTGCACGCCGCCTCACAAGCTGCTCCACGCAACAAATGGAGCGCCTGCGCCCTTTTGCCGCATTCCCTCACCCTTCACCCCAAGCCCATCTTACCCCTCCCAACCCCAAGAAAACGTCCCATGTTACCGTTATTCCCAACACGCCTTTAACATTGCCCGGCTGTCCACTCAAGCCTCCCCCGCGTCCCGTCTCGGCCCCCGTCTCTAGCCCCAGTTTGGTCGCTTTGCAAGCCGATATAAGCTCTTTGCTCAGCAGCACCCGCCGCCAACGGTCGCGGCCTTCTTGGGCCCGCAGCAGCCCCCACCGCCGCCCATGGTCTCCGGCGCCACCGCCGCCGCCCCCTGCGGCGCCTCAAACGTACGGCTGGTCTCGTTGCCGGCCGAGTACGGCAGGAAGGCGGGCCGGCTCTTGAGGCCCAGGTCGTCGAACATGGCCTGCGTAAGGGCCAGGGACGCATAAGGGCAAGGGACGCAGGGCGATACGGTCAACACAAAGCCTGTCTGTGTGGCATGCAGGGCCAACGACCTCAGGCGCTACCAGTAAGGCCCACGCGTGCCTGTCCTTACTTCCCACCCCCTTCCTCCCCAAGCCTCCTCACCGCCAGCAGTGCAGCCTGAGCGGAGCACGTGCCCGTAGGCTCCGCCCCTTGGCTGCAGCGGCGCCAGGCGCCAGCAGCCCAGCACCCTTCTCATGTACCTTGAACCCTTGTCGCCTTGCCACCCCCGCCCCCTCCTCCCAATGCGCCCCCGCCGCCCCCTGCCCCCGCCGCACCTGGTCCTCGTTGCGGTCGTTGTTGGCGGTGGTCAGCAGCTTGTCGCCGTCGAAGATGGAGTTGGCGCCAGACAGGAACGCCAGGGCCTGGGGGGCGGGGGAGTGGGATGGGGGCAAGGAAACGAGGCGTCACAGGGATGCAAGTACGCCCGGCGGTGCACAACCCGATACCATGCACACCCATCTGGTGCGGTTGCAAACTCTATCAGCGACCCCTTAGCTCACAGCCTGTGCGGTCTCTGCCCTAGTACTAGCCCACGCTCTCCGTCACCCAACGTCTGGGCTGTCTCTACGCCAACGCCAGCCCAGGCGCTGCACACCGCTACCGCTGCCCCACCTGGTCTGCCCGCGACAGGTCCAGGCGGCCGGCCGACAGCCGCACCACCGTCTTGGGCATCACCACGCGGGCGGTGGCCACGCAGCGCACCAGGTCCAGGCCCTCGGGGGCGGACTGGCCCTGGGGACGGACAAGAGACGGGGAAGAGGGGCTTCAGGACAACGAGGGCAGCGAAACTCGGGGGCCCGCATGCACTTGGTGCTTCCGGTTGTCTGTCCTGCACATCGGCCGCCCTGCCAGGGCATCCCCAGTATGCCATGACCCCCGGCGCACAGTGCACGGTACACAGCACGAACACCTGCACCAGGTCTCGGGACGCCCTACAGCTGTACAGCGGCGCAGCCCACCCCTCCTCCGCACCTCCAGCGGCGTCCCCTTGATTGCCACCAGGCGGTTGATGGGCACCGACTCGGGGTGCGCCGGCAGCGTGGCCAGCTGGTGAATCAGCCCCACGCGGTCCTGGGGGCGTGGTGGTGACGGTGGGTAAGTGAAACCGGTTATGGTTTCCGTTCGTGCCTTCATCTGCACACACGTGCGCCCGTCATACCAGTGGCGGGCGGAAACGGTGCCAGGGCTCAACTAGCCGCGACGGCCTCTGCCAAACATGCAGACGAGCGGACAGGCCGTTGCATCCCCCGACCCTGCACAGCACAGCGTAACCCACCTCTGAGAGCTCAACTGGGATCGCTTGTGCCTTCCCAGCCGTGCACCTTCCTCGGCGCGCCAGCAGCCCCCCCTCCCCGAACTAGTCTATTGATGCACCATCCCTTCCCCCGAGCGGCCAAACCCTGCCTCCGCCCCTCCCCTTGCTTGACGGCGCCACTATCGCTGAACCCCAAACGTGCCCCCGCCGCCCCAGCGCAGCAGCGCCCCCCTCCCCTCCCCTCCCGCCCCACATGCCCCGCACCTGCGGCCCCTCCCCCAGCCCGATGATGCCCCCTGCGCACACGCTGATGCCCGCCTCGCGCACCGCCTCCAGCGTAGCCAGGCGGTCCTGCGGGTGGCAGCAGCACGAGGGAGGGAGGCACCAGGGGTGTCAGGTGTGTCACGCGGCGTGGTGTGGTGCGGTGTGCGTGGGGGCGGGTGGATGTGTAGCGCGAGTACAGCCAGCCGGTCCTGAGATGTACACGACTTGGGGGCAACAATACCCCTTGCAGCAGCACAAAACCAACACAGAACTCAAGGAGCTGGTTACCTCGTATTTGCGCGTTGTGGTGATCTTCCCGTAGTACTCTGGCGAGGTGTCCAGGTTGTGGTTGTAGGCGGTCAGGCCCGCCTGCCGCAGCTGCGCCGCCTGCTCGGGGGTCAGCATGCCCAGCGTGGTGCACACCTGCGGACAGGGGTGGGGCGTCCGCATGTGTATTAGCATGGATCGGAGGGTAGAATGCTTGCTCATCAGTCAAGGGGAGCAGGGCAGTGGCGGCAATGTCGGCGCCGCGGGACCCAGTGTGAACACATCCCTGGTTTACCCATGACACGCTGTCAACGCCGCGCATCCCCATCCAGTCCTCATCATCGCCCTCCAGCCGCTGCTCCAGCCTACGCAATACACCCTCGGCCCTCGTACACCTTTGCCCGTTACCATGTGAACGCTTGAGGCCAGCCTGCCCCACCCACCGCATTTCGCCAAGCCCGTCCCTTATCCCAAGCCTAGAACGCCCCCTGCCCCGCCTATGTACCTCCCATGACTCTTCCACCACCATGCCCCCAGGCCAGACCCAACCCGGTCCCTGGGCTCGACCTTCCCCTGCCCACGCTACCCGTAACGGCCTTGCCCCCACCCCACCCAGACCCCCTCCCCTCCCCGCCCCAACTCCGCCCCCGCCCACCTCCATGCCCAGGCCGCGGATGCGCCGCACCATCTCCAGCACGCGGTCCCACTGCCGCTGGCCCACCTGCAGGGAAGGGAGGAAGCTGCTCAGTAATCGGATATGGCAGGGTAGGCGGCGGGGGCTGAGAAACACGCTACGACGGTTGACAGGAGTGTAATGTACCGCAGCGTACTCGCACACCCCGATGCCGCCCGGGTCTCAGACTTTGCTGCACCCTCAACCACCCGCATCCTCACGCATCCAAGTGCGAGCGGAGCGTGTTCCTCGCGCGGTGACGTGTCATGTGAGCCAGCCCACGGGCAAGCACATACTCGTGCCCCTCACACAAACCCGCAGTCCCACACCACCATACGTGCGCCTGTGCCCTGTCCGCCCTGTGGTCATGCGCGCCCAGGGTCCTGCCCCCTGGACCCGTCACCCGCCCCAGCCACGCCTCCCTGCTCCTGACCACCGCCCACCGCCACCCTGCTACGCCACCTGTCCCGCGTCCATGCCCTGCCCTCCCACCGACGTTGCCTGTGTCCCGCCCAAACGAGGCTGCAGTAGATACGCCGCCCCATCATTGTATGCCCCTCTCGCTGCTGACCTGGGCGTCCCAGCGCCGGCTGGATTCACACCCGCTGGCCCACACCCCGGCCCCAGCGCCCCGCGCCACCCCGCCCACCTGCGAGGGGCCCCTCCACGCGGCGCCCATGCAGAAGCGGGTGCTGCCGGCGTCACGCGCACGCAGCGCAGCCTGAGGAGGGGGAGGGCGGGATGAAGGGGGCCTTATTGCTGGGGCAGGTGGGGTGAGCCGTGCCATGCCTTGATGGTCATGTTCCGTTATTCACACCGTACATTGGACATGCACTTGATCGGCTGATCCACCAGAACGCGCCAGCAGGCCTTCCAGGCCCCGCCCGGTACACTCCCGCAATGTCCAGGACCCGCTCGGTGTCATCAGAGGCACCCACATCCACATGCATACAGATTGTAATTTGCTACACCTGACACACCTCCACACCCCGCCCCCCCCCCCCCCCCCCCCCCCCCTGCCCCCCCCCCCCTCCCCCCCCCCCCCCCCCCCCCACCTCCGCCTTGAGCCCCGTGTCCTTGGACCAGTGCGACGACTGGGAGCAGTAGTTGCAGTTCTCGGGGCAGCCGCCCGTCTTGATGGACAGCAGCGTGCAGCGCTGGACCTGGGGGGAGGGCACGTGGGGGTGTGTTTTAGGGGGCGTGGTGGGGTGTGTGTCAACCGTGAAGGGGAGGTGGTGGGTAGGGGTAGGACAGCTGGGCCTGTCCTGGTCGGTCCGAGCCAGCAACTGCTAAGGGGTCTGACGACGCGGCCCTTGAAGCAATAGATGTATATGCAAGTAAGAGCATGGTTACGCTGGGTTGGTGGAAGTGGGGCAGGGTGAGAGCCGGGCAGGGGGGCGGGTACCACCAGCCTGTGCCACCCACGCGGCCCTGTGAGCGTTACCGCCATGGTCCAGAGGGCCCCTGCCAGTGTATCTCAGCATGCGGTATCCCAGAGCTTGGCACGCAGGTACAGGTGTACAGGAACGAGCTGCACTGACTCCTTTGGGTGGGGTATGGCTCCCGCTGGCGCCCAGGTCGCCTCACCATGCTCGGGTCGTTGTACATGCGGTGCACGCTCGCCGCGCGGTAGACTAACTCCAGCAGCGGCGTGTTGTAAACCTCAGCAACCTCCTCGCGACTGCATATGACATTGCATGAGGTTTGTCCTGTTAACGTGCTGACCGTAGCACACCCCTTGCAGGTTCAGGCCTTTTGCCCTTCGCGGAACGCCCCGACTTGCTCACGTCCAATCGGTCCGGACGACGCCGAGCTCCCGAAGCCATCGCGGCTCTCCAGAAGGTTGCTCTGGTGCAATTGGTTGTGGCTCGGCGTGCCTCGCGGCGCTGCTGCTGGTAAGGTTGCGCAGAATGCGCAGCCCACCAGCGCCTAGCGCCGCCTGTTGCCCGCTGGAGAGCAGGTTCCGAGCAAACAAAGCAATCTGAGCCATCGTGTCAGTTGTGTGAACAATTGGTGCGCCAGGGACGTAGCGGGCTTACTCCCATGGGGGAGCAGGGCCAGCCCCCATGCGTCGCACCCTCCAACCGATCTTGCCGGACTTGCAGGTACAAAACCCCATTCAATAACATTTCAACGCAAAAGTTTTGTTAGCTCAATCCCAACTTATGTTGGAGTCACAGGACAAAGTGAACGAGCGTCAACCCTGCCCACGCCTCACTGCGCATACGCAGAAGTCCTCCTACCCAACCCATTTTGCGGTGTATGCTAATCAGAGCTTAATATAACGTTGGTGATCGCTTTTTAAACTGTTCGTGCACTGCCAACGACGGTGGTATAACGGTCGCCGTGGGCGAGGCAGGCGCGAGCTTGCACGGACACGCAGCAGTCAGCCAACTTCTCCTGGTCTCCAGTGACCAAAACCGAACAGGATAATATAATTGGGCTGCTGCAGGTGGTCTGACAGCCGGAGGGAGGCTGCGTAAACGCCTAACCCTTCAAACGCCGCCACGATGTCACACGTGGAGGTCCTGCAACACCTCCACCGCATATCCACAATGCCCCTCTACGGAGGGGGCTTCTGGGTGGCTCTCGCCCAGCTCACAGCATTTTACTACGCGATGGGGGCGGTTCTTCATTTCGTGCTGCCCCGGATGGTGGCAGTCAAGGGCATCCAACACCAGCAGCGCAAGAAGGGGGAGGTTGCACGAGACGCCTTCTACAGCATAGGTACGACCAGTTGCCTGTCAGAAGCAGTACTGCAAGATTGAGCTCCAGTGTCCCGCCTTGTGGCGTTGGCAGCAGCACTGTTCTGGTGATAATCACTGTAACGGCTACTGGCAGCACGGCTACTGGCACGTGCCGACGCGCTGACCGCGGGCCCCCGCTCCGGCCGTGCACGCCCCTGGGACAGACACCCCCATCCGCCCGCAATGCGCCACCACCGCACCGTCACCGCTGCCTGTACGGCTGCACCCCATGCCGTGCTGCCTCCGCCGCTGCTGTCCGGCTGCACCCACACCGCCGCCACGTGTCCCCCGGCGCTGGTGCTCTGCGCAGGCCCCCTGGTGGTCAAGGCCGGCGTGTGGGCCCTGGTGGAGAGGATGCACAAGGAGGGCTGGGGCCTCACGTACGAGGGGAGGGTCACAGGGCTGCCTGCGGTAAGCCTCACAGCCGGGCCCGTGCCGTGCCGTGCTGCATCGCTTAGATGACGCGTGTGTAGCACGCGCATGCGCGCACGGGCAACACACTGGGTCATTTGCGACCCCGCACCGCCGCAACCGGAACTCCTGGCTTTTACTATTTCCTTCACAAATGTTCGCAGGACGTCGTACTCGTGCCAATGCGCAGTGCCGGTCGCGCTCACCCCAACGCACGCCCGATCCCAACCCCGCACTCCCGAACCCCCACACGTGCCGTACAGATCCTGTACTGCTGCCTGACTGTGGCGCTGCTGGACTACCTGCACGACGCGTGGTTCTACTGGACGCACCGGCTGCTGCACTGGGGGCCGCTGTACCGCCACGTGCACTACATCCACCACAAGTGAGGGGGAGGGCGCGGGAGCAGGCTGGCACCAGTGGTTAGGACGGCACGAAACACACAGTACCGTAGCTCATGCCGTGTGGCTGCAGGAGCGGCGGTAGCTCAGTGGAGACTAACGGTCTCAGAGGCATGCACACGGGTGTGGGTGTGTTGCGGCACATCTGCGGGGAAGGTGTGCTGTGGGGATATGCTGTACTAACAAATTTCGTCGGCTGTACATCGCCCCGCGGTGCGCATGTTACGGTAATACTGCGTGCGTGGCTGTGTGCTGCATCGGCATCAGCACCGCACCGAGCACAACCAAGGCACCATCCATCCGCAAGGGTGATTTCAGGCCCGCACACCCACCCTCGACCACCTTTGCAGCGACCGTGGCCTAGCACCACGCCCTGAACAGTCTGCACACCGTGATGCCGGCCCCACCCAAACCCCTCGCACTCCCCCTCCGCACCCCCCAGGTCCAAGGCCCCCTCCGCCTTCACCGGCTACTCGTTCCACATCATTGAGGCGCTCATCGTGTTTGCCAACGAGGTGCTGGTGTGCTTCCTGTTCCCCATCCACATGGGGCTGCACAGGGCGTACCACATCTTCACCACGCTGATCCACGAGGGTGAGGACGGGTGCTTGGCACTGCGATAGCAGCCAGCGACAGCCCGCAACAGCCACCCGTCCTGTGGTTAGGGCGGCTCGGTGGCTGTCTCCACTGTGAGTTGCCGAAAGCAGCTGCTGTCGCCACAGCAGGTGGCCCGTGCATTGTCAAGCCTGCTACCTGCCTTGCCCGTCACAACCAGCGCTCGCGTCAAAGCCGTCGGTCCTGGTGTCCCGTGCACGCCCCCACCCCCACCCGCAGGCGGGCACGTGGGCTACGAGCTGGCCCCCTTCATCCCCACGCTGGAGGGCGTGCTGGCCCTGGCCGTACGGGGCGTACGGCGGCGGCCGGCGGCGGGGCTCAACACGGTGCAGCACCACGACATGCACCACCGCTACCCCACGCGCCACTTCTCACTCTACTTCACGCACTGGGACCGCCTGTGCGGCACGCTGCACCCCTCGTACGACAAGGACCTGTTCTCGTACTGGCAGGGGTGACGGCGGCCGTACGGCACGGCACACAGTACGACAGGGGGCCGGGACACTAGTACAGTAGTAGCACGGGGCAGGGGAGGCCGATGAGCGGCGTGATGAGCTAAAGGCACTGAGGGGCATTGGGGTGGCTTGAGGTGGTACAGGGGTGTGTAGGTCGTGGGTGTAGCTTGGGGTGCAGCCATGGATAGTGTTGGTTGGCTGACGGAGTGGGTACAGGTCCGGTGTTGCTGGGGCCGGATGGAAGGGTTCGAGGCAGGTGCTGTGGGATAGGGAGGCGCTGGAATGTTGGGAGCGCTGTCTGTGACTAGCGACCGTTTCACTAAGTGTCCCGTAATAGGCTACTGCCTGGCTAATGATCTGGTGGTGGGTGCTGCGCTTGAAAACTGAATACATGGACTAGTACGTGAGCATGCATGTGTACCTCGAGACGGACACACGCCTTGCCTTGCCCGCCAACGGCAGGGTGAGGAGTGCGCTGCCTGGATGCGCCGCACGGGCGCGATTTTGCAGTGCGCACGAGCGCTGCAGGCCGAGCAGCACGTGAGCAATACGCGTGAGAGCAAATGGGAACATGAGTGGAGAGGGAGTGCGTACGGGGGCTGTTGTGCACCATCAGGTGCTGCAACACTCGAGCTTGCTGCGCTTGGGGACCTGGACACTGCGGGCCACGGGTGGGCAGTGTGCATTGACTTCCTCCTACGGGTCAGCGACTGTTTCTATGGACACGAGCCTGGCAGACGGATGAAGGGCTGTTGCACCTGTCACGCAAGAGGGGCTGTCGGTGGGCCCAGGTGGGCCTGCACGGCGACCTACCCACTTGGCCTAGCGGGGAGCAGTGCACCACTGCACGTACAAGCCAAGTACCCACGGCACACGCGCCGTGGTGGCTTTGTTGCATCGGTCGAGAGCTGAGGCATCCCTTCCCTGCCTTGCAACCCGCCTGAACCCGCCTGAACCCGCCTTTGCCTGCGTTGCGGCCTAGAGCCCTGGACTAGCGATGCACGTTGCGCGTGGCTCCTGCTGTAACGGTACGAGTGGTGGACCCCAAGTTGGCCGCACATGTAAGTGACTACGCTGCGCTTTCAGTCCTCGTCCCGTACCAGTTAAGTAATGTTCACTGTTCCCCGTGGCTTTTAGCAGCTTCTCAATGCTGGGAGCTGTGTGGGGCCTGGGCGTGAGCCTGCGAGCAAACAAGTTTAAGGTTTTTCCACTGTCACGGTCGCCAAGGCGCGCTCGCAACCAGGTGGTCGCAACCGTTCTCTGCTGTGAACGATATGGCACGGCCAGTTGCTTTCACTGGCTTACATTCTGCGGCGGCTACAGTCGGTCCTCCATGCTGCTCCATCGGTGGTACGCAGCCATCGTGTCAGCAACTAATGCGGCCATGCGCCATGGGCCCTTACTCCTGCGACATCTGGACCGATGGTACTGGATTTGGGATGGAGCCCCACAAGTCTCACGGTGAACCAGAACGGTCCAGATACCCGACCAATACCTGAGGGTTTAGGCCGCAGTCAAGCCACGACGCAACGTGGTTGCTACATAACATTTGCTGCGACGGCCCTAACACGATTTAGCAGCAGCACCAAACTGCTCTCGCGCAGCACCACCCAACACCACAACGCATGTGGCTGGCCTGTTGCTGTAGCACCAAACAGCCGTACCAGGCAAGCAACCGTATATCTTACAAAAATCCTTTTGCCCCGTAGGGGACGTGTCCACCCTAGCACACTGCATAGTCGCCGCCAACAGGCCCAGGCTACCGCCAGCAAGGCTTTCTCAACCCATTCTGGGTTGTACCGATACATTCAGCGAATGGCATGTGCGATACACTCTGCGAATGGCCTGTGACAGTAGCAACTAGCCGGTCGTTGTACCCACTGGGCCAACTGGGCCCAGAGCAGCCCCCAGCAACACCACCTGCTGGCAATGGCTACCGCTATGCGTCATGCTGTACGTCAAGCAACCCCGTGCCTGGCCCGCACATGCCACCGTCGTTCACACCAAACGCCTTCAAATGCATGTTTATTCGTACATGTCCCACAGCCCATGCATTTTCGCGCCTCCCTGCTGCCTTGGCACGCCTCCGACTCCTTCTATTCCTCACTGTTGGTTGCTGCTGCTCACCTGCAGCCTCTTACGCCCTCGTCGCCGTCTGCTGCCCCTTCTGACCCTTCCGCTGCCCCTTCTGCTGCATTACCTGCGCCAGCTGCTGCCTGCGGCTCATGATCAGGTGCCTCTCGGGGTCGGTGGCGTCCCTGAACATCCACACGTCCGTCAGGCGGCCCTCGGAGTCGAAGATGTCCAGCTGGGAGGGGAGTGGGCAGCGGCGGGCGTGGGGAACCGGCAAGGGAAAGTGGAGAAGCTGCCCATGGCCAGTACTTAGTAGTAGGGTCATGATCAAGACTGGATTAGTACTCGTACAAAGCGCAAATGGTCAGCTGCACGACCTGCGCAGCAACGTGCACCCCATGCATGCGCTGCTTTGCCCCTCGCCTGTTGCTGCCGCTGCTGGTGTACCGGCGGCACAACCAACAGGGGCCGCAACCGCCCTGTCCCCCAGCCGCCCTCCCCACCTCGATGCACTCCTGCTGGACCGCCACCACGCGCCCCTGCCCGTCCTCCGCGCCGCCCGCCGCCCCGGCGCCCTGCAACGCCTGCTCCAGCGGCTTGGCGCCCTCTGCAGCGTCGGGCCCCTGGCCGCCCTGCTGTCGGGCCCGCGGCACCATGCTGGCCGACCAGTGCGTGAACACCACGTTGTGCGTGTAGCTGGACGCCATGTCGATGGGCGTCACGATGATGTCGTACTCCTCCTGCGTGTAAGGTGTGTGGACATGTAAATGGGGGGGCAAGTTCGCGGTACGGCGAGTGCGACGCATGCAAGGAGGGGCCAGTCCAGCCGTCAAGCTATACGCCCTGGTGGGGCAGGCATCCACCACCCGCAAGCAATTCTACTCCTTGTATTTCTTGTCTCTTGTATTTCTTCCAAAGCCGCGATCCGTAACGCCATGCTCCCAGGGCAGGATGTCGCACCACGATACTTGCTGCCCCTGTCGTACCTTGGGGCCGTCCAGGATGTCGTATACCGCATCACGCGGCGCCACGTGGCCCCCGCCACCCATCACCACAGCCTGGGACGGCTGCTGCTGCTGCTGCTGGCCCTCCTCCCGCGGCCGGTCCCCCGCCACGGCACAGGTGAGCGGCAGCAGGCCGTAGGCGTCCCACAGCCTGAAGTCGGGCGCCAGGATGGGCTCCAGCGCCTTGCGGGCGGAGGGCACGTCGCTGCCACGTGCCGACACCCACGCGGCGGCACGGTCCATCAGCTGCTCGGGGCCCAGACCCTGGAGGGCGAGGGCGGGAGAAGCGGTGGTTAGCGGGGTGTGGAAGCAGTGTGGAGAGGCAGGGTTGGTGAACACTTGTTGAGGCCCGAATGCGGGACCGTTGGTTGAAAGCAGTCGGAGCTGCACTGGCGTGGCAAGCTTTGTTCACAGGCCAAGTGAGGTGCTCTTGATTGGCTGGCCGTGCCGACGCTACTTAAAGGGCAGTAGCGAGGTGCAGGGTCCACCACTGGGGACCGGATTTGCAATGCAGTGGGGCACCGTCGGAACGGTTGCAAGTCCCAAAGTTTGGGAACACGTCCACCCCGGGCCCCGTGTCGCGTACCTTGGTGAAGCGCCCGACCTGCGACAGCGCGTGGATGCGCTCCACCGGCAGCTCGCTGCCCAACACCTCCCGCCGCGCGTGGCACTCATGCGGCAGCCGCTGCACGACGCCCTCCTCGCCGCCACAGCCCTCCATCTCCCAGCCGCTGTCGCTGCTCCTGGCCTGGCCCTGCTGCTCCTGCTGCATGTGCTGCAGCTGGTGCTCGTGCTCCACCAGGGGCGCCGTGTCGTCGCCCACCACGTCCCACTGCCCGCGCTCCGTGACACGTGTCACGTTGAGCGCCACGTCGTCGTACATGAGGTCCAGCTTGAGCACCTGGTAGCAAGACCTGCACACGTGCGACCCAAGTGTACGACAGAGTTCACGGTCCGCAAAAGTGGTAGGTGCCGACTGGCCTCACACGGAATAGCCTAGCGAGGATCACGCCTGCCACAGCCACGCACACACGCACCTCTGCTCCCCCGTGCTCGTGTCCTCGCCCCTGAGCTCCAGCAGGCAGAACACGGTGTCGCGGCCCTCGTTGGCGGCGCACACGCGGCTGTGCCAGTGCCGCAGCGCCAGGCCGGGCGGGTGGCGCTCGGGGGCCAGCAGGAAGGACAGGCCGTCCACGCCCTGGGGAGGGAGGGGCGGGGTGGTTGGTCAGGGTGATATCCTCGGTGCGGGAAGGGGTTTCGTAGTGGATGTGTGGGTGAGCGGCTGGGTCAGCAGGGGCCAGGCGGGTGCCATGGGGAGACCTTCGGAGTTGGGAGATGATTACAGTCGTACCTTCTTGGCTCATGGTGGCATGCAGGGTTGTGTGCAGGCGCTGAGAATCAAACAGAAAGGCAGCGGCAGCGGAGTCCGGCTGCTGCTGCTACTGTTGCTAGGCCCCTTGGCCACTGAGGCCCTGTGGACTCGCCTTGCTCTGTGCGCAGGCCAGCAGGCCCTTGACCTCGGCCATGACGTAGGGGTCGCTCAGCTGCTCCAGGCCGTGCAGCACGCGCGGCGTGGGGCCCTCGGTGCGGCCCTGCATCCACAGCGCCAGGAACTCGTGCGCGCGGTGCAGCAGCTGGTCGGCGCGATGGGCGTCACTGCGTGGTGGGTTGGGCCGGGCGGGGAGGAGAGGGAGGGAGGGAGAGGGGTTCAGCGGCGGTCGTGGGTTGATGGGGATGGGGATGGAGGGTGCGGGACGTTGCAACAGATGGTCAGCGCGGTGGTCGTCCCTAGGCGGCGGTAAAGGCCAAGTAAAGTTGCGGGTGAGAGTGATGTGGCTGGGAGCGATAGGCAGTTGACGTGGACCGGCTGGTCAGCGAGGGGCAAGCGTTGAGTGAGCGTGGGTAAGAGGGAGAGGTGACGGTGGGAGCAGGTGGCAGTGTGGCTAGTTTTGTCCTGTCGTGCCGTATGACGGTCGAGGTGCGTGTCGCACGTCGGGCCAAGGATGCAGGTGGGACTGACCCATGGGTCATGTGTTTACCATCACCACTATGCCACCGTGCAGGGCCCTTCGGAGAGGGGTGCATTGCAGCTCATGCACTGTCCCATGAAAGCCCTCGGACTGAACGCGCGTGCCAGAAGACCACAGCGTGGCAACTGCCCATGGGTACTTGATACTTTCATTGCGTTTCCACAACAAAACGAATACATGGCTCTGCACTGCAGCCCGGCTTGCTCATTGCGACAGTGTCCATACGTACCGGAAGGCCACCACTTGCAGGGCGCCGCGACGGGAGCGTGCCGCGCTGGGCCGTGCGGGAGCGATGGCAGGAGCCGCGGGACGGCGCGCCCTCGCAGACAGCGTCGCGGAGCGCGGGGCGCGCAGTGTCGCGCTTGAGCGGAACATGGTCTGGGGTGTCGGAACTCAGCAAGCTTACTGGCTCAAGAATGTTGCTAAGAAGACGTGACTTGACGATGGATTTGGTATGGTTCTTTTGTGTGTGTAAATGGGGGTGATATGGAGTCGCGCGGGGGCTGCACCATTAATTCAGGTACAACGGGAGCCCCGATGCGCTGACTCACCATTAGTTGAATCCGGAACCTTGCTGACCCCGAGATACGCCTTTTGCTTACGCCGATACAAATCATGAACTAAACAAGCCATTAATCAATACTGCAAAGTCACGACACTGAACGAGCTGGACTTGCACCGCTACACAGCCAAAGCCTTTCAACCTTGCCGAACCGACACCTTCAATCACCGTCGCTCACCCGCTTCCGCCATGGCCACAACGGAACGCGACGTTCCTATCGGGGAGTCCGCTGTAATGCAGCAGAAGCAGGCTGCCATGGGCACCGAGGGCATCCCCGTCGACGTGACGTCGCTGGCGGAGAAGCTGCAGCACACCACCAAGCGCTTCCTGCTGGACCTGTGCTCCGGCCTCAACCGCGACATGGCCCCCAACATGTCGATGGAGGAGCTGCAAAAGATGGCAGTGTGGGTTAGGGCGGGTTGGCGGTCTGGGGCGGCGAAGGGCGGTCTGCGCGGGTGTGACCTTGGCGTGTGGGCAAGTAAGGTGTGCGGATGTAGGTGCAGGGTGCTCGGTAAGTTGTTGAGCACGGACTGGCCATGGAAGGCTTGGGGACAGAAGCTATACTTCACTGCAATGTATCGGTCTCAGGCCATGTCGAGAGAGCTTCTGTCACCTGACACGTGGCAAGGGGAGGGCGTGTCCCGGCATGGCCTGGCCTGCCCCTGCCCACCACCCCTATTGGTCTCATGGCCCAGCGCACGAGGTTTGGCAACACGGCCCGTGCACTTTGCCAGCAGGTAAACAAGCATGTAAAATTATGTTCCCAACCGCGCGCCCTGCCCACCTGCAGGATGCTGATGTCGCCCGACTGCGTGGTGCACCCCGACGGCCTGCTGGGCAGCGTGCCGCCCCTGGTGGGCCCCTCCACCTTCCTGGACTTCATTGCCAAGGAGCGCGCCGCGTACCGCACGGTGGAGCTGACGCCGCTGATCGTTGCAACGTCGGAGGACAACGATGCGGCGTTCGCGCTGTCGCACTTCAAGATGAAGTCCGTGGGGCCGTGGCACGGCAAGGAGGCCACGCGCCGGTAAGGAGTGGCACGATCGACGCGTCGTGTATGCTAATTACGGCAGCAGCTTTCAGTACTATGCTACTATGTGCTTTTGGCAGGCTTCACACAACGCAACGCGTAAACAGCTGCTGTGACAGCTGCCGACTGTCGGTGGAAAACTCAGATTTGTACTCATACGCATGGCCTTACACTATATAAAATATCCGACACTATAAACCTTTGTTGATGGGCGTCAGGGTCTGGGTCAGAGCGGGTCTTTCGGAAGGCAACGGGGCCAGCTGCTCAGGGCCATCGCTTTCACTTGGCGTCAAAGCATTGACGCGGGCTGGTCCAGCTTTGGTTTGTGATGGCCCTCCTCTATTGCAAGCTGGCAGTGAGCGCGCTTTGCCCATGGGCTGTAAGGAAGCGTGCGTTGAATGCTCCCTTTCCATCTCCCCGCCCCCAGCGTGTCCGAGGGCGTGCGCATCGACGAGCTGCACTTCGACACGGAGTGCAAGGTGGTGGAGGCGTGGTGCAACAGGCAGATGTTCGAGGTGGGGGCAATGGGGCAGGGTCCGAGGCATACTCGTACGACGCTGAATTTCGCTGTGTGGGCCGAGCCGCAGAAGCCCTTCTCGCACGAGCCCTTCCCGCGCCCTGTGTCCTTCCTGCACCCTCCGTTGTGCAGACCAGCTGCGCTGCTGCCAAGTGTATCAACAACACAACTGGTGCTCCTCCCTGCATCCGTCCACCACTCCAGCGTCCGTAGTAAGGCCTCGCAAGAGGTGCTCGATCGAACCTTGGGTGTGTGCCTGCGTGCATGCACGTGTGCAGGAGGAGCGCGAGGTGCTGCTGCGCACCCCCGACGAGCACCACCCCGCCACCTTCCGCCCCGAGCTACTCAAGCAGGTGGGCACGCAGCGTGGAGCGCACTTTGTGAAGTGTGTAGGCCGTAGGGCCGAGTTGCCCATACGTGGCGTGTGCATGGCATGGGCGTTGGGGTTGCCTTGCCGCCATGCACTGCGAACCACCATGTAACCACTTGTGCACCGGTCCGTGCTGACGTGCCCGCAGACGTGCCCGCTTTGGTGTATTGGTGCCCTGCTTTGGTGCCCGCTCAGGTGCCGGCTGAGGGTCTCACCTCCCCGCAACAACTAATGCGCCTGGCCAAGATATGGACCGAGGTGGGCTGCTCATAGCGTGCCCTGCAGCAGGCATTCGACGGACCTTGCGACCAGGGCGCGGGCTGCAGGGGTGACGACGAATGCTGGTTCTGCGCTAGCGCTGCATATGATGTTTGCGGACTGGACGGTCCCCGCGACTTGTTAAACTGGTGGCATCAGCGTCCCGCATTCTTTCATCAGGCACCGCCGCTACTGCAACAGCACTACATTGCACAGCACCTTGTGGCCTACCCGTACTTTGCATGGCCCCAGCTCCTCCACTTGTATGCCCTTGGCATGGATTCCGCCACCCGCCCAGACGTGGAACTGCTCCTCCGAGGCGGGCCCCCCCGACCCCTCCACGCTGGACGACCTGGCGGAGCCCGACTTCATGCTGTACGACATGATGGGCTTCACGGGAGATACGGCACAGGAGCACCCGTACACGGTACGTACATTCCACGAGTCCACGAGCCCTCGGGAAGCACAATGGACGTCACGGTATGCTGGGTTGCGGCGGGCATGCGAGGATGACGTGTACGATGGAACTTGCGCGGTAAGACACCGGCCTCACGCACACGCGTTGCACACGGGGCGCGGTCATTCGCCTTTGTCACTGCAGTGTCTGCATGGCCTCGTCCACTGTCGTGGCGTTGCCACGTACCCGCCCTCCCAGTGCCAACTTGTTCCCCCTTGTTCCCTCCCCCCGCCAGGCCATCCGCAGCCTGCAGGACGCCAAGGACGTGCTGGTCACCATGAGCCAGAAGTACGACATCAACGAGGTACGTGCCCGTAAAGTACGGTACGGTACGGCGTACTTCGATGCTTGTGTGCTGCACATTGGTGTCGTTCGCAGCCGCCGCAGCCTTGCCCTGCGTGCCGGCCCCGTGCTGCACGTTTGTAATGTGCTTGGGGCCCCGAATCAGCCCTGTCCCTACGGCGGCCGTGTGGTCCGTTTCGTGGCGTATCGTGGCGGCTTGGCGAGCACGTGCACGCGGCGGGGGTGGGAGTAGAGACCAGCGGATAAGGACTCTGGGCCCGGGGGTACTTACAGTGCACACAGCACCCGTGATACTGGTCCACACTGCGACACAGCTCCGCAGAGCCGGCTGACAGGACGGAGGCCCACAATGGGCCTCAAGGCAAGCGTGCGACTATCCTTTGTTGACACAACGGTCTGACCCCAGGCACGGCACGGTGACCCCTCCGTTATGCACAAGCCCCCGAACAGCACCCCTTCTTGCCCCTGCCCCTTTTATCCCCCCGTCAATATACCGGTACCGGTTGGGCCTTCCCCTACAGGCCGTCCAGTCGGCTGCCGCCGCCCCCGGCTACAACGCCGTCTTCTCCCACTGGCGCGCCATGCTCACCCCCCAGCCCTCCGCCACGTCAGCCGCCGACGTGGACGTGTCCACACAGCCGTACAGCGTGGAGGCCACCGACCTGATCCTGTTCAGCGAGTCGGGCCGCATCAGCGCCATATGCCAGTTCCGGCGGCCGCTGGGCTCCGACCGCAGGAGGGTGCTGGCCATGGCGGCGGCGGCGGCGGCGGAGCCCGCGGGGCCGCCCGAGGGGGACGTGGCCATGGAGTGAGGAGCGCGTGTGCAGTACGCATGCGTGGCCGTGAGGAGCGCGTGCACAGAAGAGCAGGGAGTGAAGGGCGCGGGGCTGGTGTGCTGGCGGAAGGTCAGTGGTGTGGCTGTTTCTACCGCCGATGGGTGGCGTGGGCGTAAGGGGGTGCTGGAGATAGGGCGGCGGCGGCGGCGGTTATGTTAAAAGGGAGGGGTTCTTTGGTTGATTCGCCGTGGTGGTATGAGCGGTGGCAGGGGAATGGTGACAAGGGACTATGAAGGAGGGGAATGTTTGAAGAGGTTGGGAGGCCGGGAGACCGGAGAGGTGCGCCTGGAGTGCGCGCATGCACCTTCACTCCCACCCCGCTTCCATGCAGTTGCATGCATCCGTGTGTTGGAGGCCTGCTGACGGGTTGACACTAGAAAGCTGACCCGGGACCCATACATGTTTCAAGCCTGAGTTGCGCGGCCCATGACCACGGTTTCCGCTGCTTCGGCGGTTGACGTGGCCCTCTTGTGGCTGGTGTTGCTGCCAGCGGGCATGCCTGTGTTGACACCGTTGCAGTGTACGGTTGAACATGTTGGGCAATCGCTGTGTACTTACGTGCGGGGTGCTGATGATGGCAAAAGTTGCGTGCTGGGTACCTACGAACAGGGCGCTGCCCAGAGGATAGAACATTAAGTGCTTGGAACGCGGGGAGGCCGTGGTGTTGCTCTGGGTCCCTTGGCCGCAGCTTGCGGAGGAGGCGTGGGACTCGCACCTGTTGTCGTTCGGAGCTCACGTTAAGCTGCCAACCTGCCATACGTGTTGTACGCCAAAGCGCCCCATGCCCGCACACTCCCTTGACCCGCGGTTTATCCACGGCGCAGCCAAGACACAACTGCTTCGCTTCACAGCTGACCGCTGTGCTGCTGCACAGCGAGGCGTGTGCCCTTCGAGCAACAGGCCAGAGTGCAGACAGCGCAGCATTCACTGCGTCGGCAGCTTAAGATGTGTGCACGTGCTACGCGGATGGGATGCCCGCCACACCAGGGTCTCGTGCGCACCAGCATGTTTCCCATGCAAGGAAGCATTCGCTCCTGGGTTGCCCTGCTGCAGCAGTGAGCGACGATCCTCAGGTCGCCCATTCATCAGCCACGCAAGCATCTTTCTGCCGATAAACTCCACATGTAAATTATACGTATTGCAGCATTTTTGTTTGGCCATTGCCACAACAACCATGCTTCCTTTATCACCCAAGAAGAATACCGGCACCGCGCCGTGCGCGGCGCCAGGCACTCCCGGCAAATCGCCGCTGGGCGCCGCGAGCCCTGCAGCCGTGGCGTCCGGCGCTCAGGGCGCGCCGCGCGGCCACGATCCAAGCGGCGACATCAGCCCACAGCTGGAGAAGGCCGCAACGAGGTTCGTCTGCGAGGCCTGCTGCTGGAGGGGCGCAGAGGATGGCGCGTTGCTATCGAACGACGTGGCCGAAAAGGTCACAATGTGAGTCAGGGCAGGTCAGGGCGCTGGGAAACGGCAACGCCGAAAGGCCAGTCGGACGCGCAACCGCGAGCACATAGACAATGGTTGCAGGCCAAGCAAGCAATTTGCTCACCTGCACACATATGAAACGTTCTTGTAAGCACGTGTAGCTGCTGAGCGCGAGCTTGGAGCTGCTGGTTGGCCTCCCTGTGCGAGTTGCGTGACCCATGGGTCTGTCGGTCCAGACCTGGGGCAGCGGCAGTCAGGGGCAGGGCGCCCGAAGCCCACTAATTTTCAGCTGTGCAGTCCCGTCCAACATCCGATCCCACAGGACCGCTTGCCTACGCTGACTCGCCTGCATATGCCAGAACCCCGGCACCCCGCTTCGATCCTGCCGCCCTTGCACCGTTGCACGCACCTTGCGCCTGAGCACGTACCCGTACACGATCCGTGGGCGCCAAATGTGGGCACCAGGATCCTGAACTGGATTCTGACGTCCTACCACCACTTGACCGGTGTCACTTCTACCATCCTTTCCTGCCGTGCGCCCGTCGTAGTTGGCCGTGCTTGATATAACCCCGGCCCCAGCCCCCTTCCCCTGCCGTGAGCTGCCTGCCCCCTACGCCACCATGCACTCCGACGGGCTGCTGGGCAGCATGGTACTGCATACTCAGTACGTTATTGTCCCACCCGCGCGTCCTGCCCACCTGCAGGATGCTGATGTCGCCCGACTGCGTGGTCCACCCCGACGGCCTGCTGGGCAGCGTGCCGCCCCTGGTGGGCCCCTCCGCCTTCCTGGACTTTAGCGCCAAGGAGCGCGCCGCGTACCGCACGGTGGAGCTGACGCCGCTGCTGGTGGCCGCCTCCAACGCACACCACCACACACACAGCGACAACGCACACCAGCAGGGCCAGCAGGGGCAGGGAGCAGGCGCGCAGGGCCAGGGCCAGGGTGGCCCCGCCACAGCTGTGTTTGTGCTGTCCGCATTCAAGGCGCAGAACGTCGGCGCCTGGTGCGGCAAGGGACCCACCAACAAGTGAGAACCTGGGTACCAGAAACCAATCTGCCCGTCCAGCTGCCTGGGGCCCTGCACGAGCTGCTGATGCACCGATACGCGTGCTTTTGCCTTGAGCACCGAGCAGCCAATTTGTGACAACGCTGCCCGCTTCTCGCACACGTGGCAATGAGACCCCTTGCAGTTGCGCTTTTAGCCACCTGCATGTCGTGTCGCAACCATGCGGTGGCCCCATTGAAATGATGGGGAATGTGCGCTACGCGCCAAGTCCCAAAACCGCCGCCCCCCCGCCCCCCAGCGTGTCCGAGGGCGTGCGCATCGACGAGCTGCACTTTGACACGGAGTGCAAGGTGGTGGAGGCGTGGTGCAACAGGCAGATGTTCGAGGTGGGGGGGGTGGGGCGGCGTGGGGCCGCAGCCTTGGCTGCATGGGGGCGAGGAGGCCAGGCGTCGGACACCTGGTGACGGCCAGGCTTGCAGAGTTGCAGGGCGCCAGGGGCCCCATCTCTTTCCAGTCACGTGACGTGTAGGGCGGGGATTCGGATAGCGGGGAAGGCAGCACCAGGCGCGTATGGGCTGCAGGGAGCGCAGCAGGGGGCGTCGCAAGCGGGTTTGCCCCAACGGCAGCAATGTTACGTCCTTCCAGCCGTACCCCAACCCCATCGATCCCGACCCACGCGCACACCCCTTTGCAGGAGGAGCGGCAGATGCTGCTGCGTGACCCCACCACACACCACGCCGCAGCCTTTGACAGGGGGCTGCTGCGCCAGGTAGGTGCGCATCTGAACAGCGCAAGGCGGGTTTTGGGGTTGTCTTGTGAAGCCAGGAGCCACCACAGGGCGTGCATCGAGTGCCGAGTGTTCTCAGCGGACACCCACACTCACCCACAAGCTGCATGCTACAGTAAACCCCACCCTGACATGCGGATGTGAATTGCCCCTACCTGCCGGCCGCCGCTGCCGCCGCAGGTTCCCGCCCACGAGAACGGCTCCACAGGCCCGCTGGCGCCCCACAAGCTGCTGCAGGTGGCCACCATCTGGGCGGAGGTGCGTGGATGACCCGCAGTGCGCCTAAGTACCCAGTGATAATCAGGCGGCACCATGCGGCAACTGCGGTGAACGGGGGTCCGGGCTGAGGCGAAACAGACTGACAAAGCGCCGGCCCAGACAACGCGCTCACGCGCACTTACAATAATTGTGCACATTTGGCAGTACCTGCGCCACTTTGCACCGTGACTGCACAGCCTACTATTTGCTTGTTTGCACCTCAAATGCACAGTTTAGTGCTTTGTGCTGCGCCCCACGCGATCCTCCCAAACGGGATTGCCGGCCTTATTACCGCAGCCTTTGCGGCGCCTACCCCACCCGACCCCACCGCACCCCACAGGCCTGGAACGTGGCCACCGCCAGCGGCTCCATGAACCCCGACCTGCTGGACAACCTGGTGGACGAGCGCCTGGCCCTGTACGACATGTACGGCATGGTGGGCGACAGCGGCCAGGACCACCCGTTCTCGGTGAGTGCCGTACGCTCGTACCATGGCCGTGTCGCGGAGAAGCCCTGCACCTGTTCCCTCTCCTGGCTTGTCGAACCGCAAGGCACCCGGGGGCGTCACATTACTGACGGCATTTCCTGGCTAATGGCATGTGGGGCACCGGCAGGTGGGCTTACGCAGCACGTGCACGCCCCCCACACACCCCTTGCTCCTGCCCTACCACGCACCTCCTGCAGGCCATCAAGAGCCGCTCCGACGCCAAGCGCGTGCTCGTCCAGGTGTCGGACGCGTACGACGTGGACGAGAACGTCGTACGCATGGCGGCGCGCAGCGGCTTCAACGCCGCCTTCACGCACTGGCGGGCGCGTCTAACGCCGCGCACCCCGGCGTCCATTGCGGCCCGGCAGGCGGCGGCGGCGGAGACCACGGTGGCGGGCCCGGGGCCCAGCCCTGCCGCAGCCGCGGCGGCGCCGGCGGCCGAGACAGGTCTCGGCGGCGGCACCAGTGGCGCCGCTGCCGCCGCGCCAGCGGCGCAGGGTACTGGCAGCGGTGCCGGCAAGGCCGGGGCGGCGGTGGCTGCGGGTAGCGGCGGGGCGCAGCACGGGGAGGTGCCCGGGGCCTCGTTTGTGGCCGAGGCGGTGGACCTGATCCTGTTCAGCGAGTCGGGCCGCATCAGCGCCATCTGCCAGTTCCGGCGGCCGCTGGGCTCCGACCGCAGGAGGGTGCTGGCGGACCTGGCGCCGGCCAGCAGCGCGTGAGCGACGGGGGAAGAGGAGGAAGAGGGAGCTAGCGGGCATGTGTGGGCTGGAGGGCAGGGGTGCAGTGGTGTGCGAAAGGAGGTGGCGTTGTCATGTTGGTTGCACTGCCGCGCAGGCACAGGCCGGGGACAAGGCTGACCAGCGGTGCTTGCAGGGCTCCAGGTCGAGCAGCACGTGGAAGGCCGGATGGGGTCGGTGGCAGGGCAGCCAAGGGAGCGCACGACGGGAGGTACAGCTGTGCGGTCGGTGCGGGTCAACGCAGGTCAACGGGAGTAGTGCGGCGTGCGCGTGGGGCATAGCGGCAGTTGACATGACGTGTGCCGCTGCTGCCCTGGGAGAATTACGTCGTGTTTGTATTTGCGGAGCAACACCCAGCAGGGCACGGCTGTTGTCCCCCGTGCTGCTCGCCTTGCATGCGAGCTGTGCAGGCAACCCTGGCCTATGTGGTACGAAGCCACCTAACAAGGGTAGCATTTGAATGAGTGCCTCGGGGCCGTGATTGGGTAACCCAGATGGCAAGTTGCAGGGGATTTTCGCCATTGCGGATTGGTTCCGCGGGGTGTTGCTGTCCTGTGCTGTACCGCAGTGGATGGTCAACGGCTGCAGCCTCAGATCCGCGTGCAGGTGCAGTGACCTACGCTGTTAGGAAAATTGGTGCTGTAGTTTGTAGCACACCGCAGCTTGCTTTGCCAATTTGGGCTCGCAACCGCTCCGGTACAACCAAGTCTCTGGGATAGCTGCATAGCTCCAGAGCACGCAGCACGTGAACGAGTGATAGCCTCTCTTCCAGCAATATCAAAAAACAACAAGCAATAATTCAGTGGACGTGGTAGTGGAGAAGGAGCCACGATGGCGGTGTCGCAGCAGCTCAGCAGGACGCGACCCTTCCAGTCGTCCCAGGTAAGAATATATAGCACTATTCTATGACAAGGATGCATGGGAGGTATGATACTCTCGGTAAGCTGTCGACCCTGCCTTGATGCAAGCGGCAATTTGCCGCTCGGGCACGCCTCGATATACAAGCTTCAGGGTGACAGCATCATTCTAATGACTGAAGACATAGTGCCGCGACCTTGCCGACCGCTTGTGCATACTGCTTCCCATGTGGGGTCCTTGTGTGGAGTGGGCGGAGTTGCTGGGACCTGGGAGGCTGGCCCTCCTCACAATGGCCAAAGCTCCACATGCAGTGCCAGTGTCACCTACAAGTACATTGCCGACCACGATGTTGTGCAATACCTGCGTCCCTTGCTGCAGGTGCCTGCGTGCCGCCATGGGCGCCGCGTGCGCCCCGTCACGTGCCAGGCACAGCAGTCTTCAGTCAGGTGAGTACATGCGTGCCGACCATAGCATATGCGCAACCCACACGCGCAGCGTCGTCACTTCACGTGATCGCCAGCATAACCCAACGGCCGTCGTCTCCGCGCCACCTCCCTGGCGTGCTCCTGCCCCTTGCCCTCCAAAGTCGGCCTAGTGCTCGATGAGGTGCCCCCATGACTCACATCCCTCACCCCAACCCTTCCCACCTGTCTCCCCCGTCCCCACCACGCCCCGCCCCGCAGTACCCCCGGCCGCCAGTTCAACCCGCTGCTGATGGGGGCGGTGGAGGCGCTGTTCAAGTTCCCGCCCTTCTTCAGCATGGCGGCAAAGAACGTGGGTCAATGCTCGTCAGCACTAAACTCGGTGTGCGGCAGCAGCACCCCGCTGCGCCCTCAAAGCTCCGGCCCAACCCGCGCCAGCTCCCCTAAGCGTCCGTTGACACCGTCATATTACCTGATGGCACCCCCTGCAGGCCCGCTCCATGATCGTGAAGCGCGCCGAGGCTCTGGGCCTGGACTGGTCGGGTGCCATGCGGGACATGCAGGCACAGGACTGGGCGGCGAGGATCAAGGTGCGGCAAGGCAGCAGCATCAGCAGGAGGGCCAGCATCAGCAGCAGCGGCAGCGGTAGGAGTACTACCTCTAACAGCCGCAGCAGCTGCAGGAGCTGCAGTATACCCGGCGTTCGCATCGGCCTGGAAGGGAGGGAAGGAATGAAGGGACGAGGGGCGCTGAGCCCGATGTCGCCTTCGCGGATCCCATGGGGCATGCGGGGCGTGTGGATTGCATGGCAGACCGGCAGGCCCCGCCGTGCATAGGGGCAGCTGCTGCATTGCGGAGCTGCGCCGCCCATGGCTTGCCAGCGGCCAGCGCAGCGTGTGTGTACCCGTATGCGTCTGTGTGCCCGCATGCGTGCCTTCATGCACTCACATGCATACATGCCGTGTTGGGGTGTTCGATAAGCACAGCGTTATGAAGCATGGTGAGTGGCGGCGCCCGGCGTGCGCCAAGCATTCCAGGCGCGTCCGCTTACAGCTGGGCGGCGGCGGGGCGGCACCCTGCATTTGCTGTGTTGCCTTACTCACACGAAAGGCCCCCCCTCACCCGCAACCACAGGCTGTCCAGAACCCCTCCGTCACCTACCCCTCCTACTACACGCAGCCGTTCCACGCCTACACAGAGGTGGGTGGAGGGGGGTGCTGAGGTGCTGTGGTGGTCACCTCAAGCAGCGAGGATAGGTGCTGTGCGGAATGTACGGCACCAAGGACCTCGGGCGCGACACGGGTGGCAGGGCCGCTGCCACCACGCACCGTCGTCGCCACCCGCACTTGCACCCGCACCCGCACCCGCACCTGCGCACAGCGCAACAAGCCCTGTGGGCCTCGCACAACCTCAGCAACTGCCGCCCAAGGGGGGACTCTGCACACCAGTATGACCAATGGGTGCGCGGCCCCCACGTACGGCCAGACCACCACAGCGCACCGCCCAAGCCTTCAGGTCCCTGAGCATGACCGCGAGGTTCGCGGCCCTTCACAACATGCTCGCTGCCGCTGTCCTCCGCCATCCCCGCTACCAGCCATGCGTTATCTTGCTGCCCATTCCTCCAACACCCAGCCTTGCTCCTACCCCGGCCCTCCCTACCCCTCTCCCAGGGCAACCTGTGCTGGGAGGCTGCCCTGGAGGTGACCATGGCCGCCAAGTCGGTGCACGCCATGGTCATGGACCCAGCGGGGAAGACCATGGACCCGGAGTAAGGGGGAGGACTGTCGGTGGAACCACATGGGGCAGGGTGGACGGCGTTACCAACCTCAGCCGGAAGGGTGGTGGGCTCGCGGGGAAGGCCATGGGCCCGGAGTGGGTGGCGGGACCCTCGTGTATAGGTAGGGGTGGGGCTATTAGGACTGTGCGGGGCGCTGGGCGGTGCTACCAGCGGACCACTTCCCCGGCCGCACGCCACGCTGCACTCTCACTTCGCCGCCTCTGTCCTTCACGGAACTCCTTATGCAACACTCCCTCTTCCTCACGCCATACCCTCCCACACCCCTCCCCTCCCACTCGCGCCCACGCAGGGGCGACGCCAAGCTGCGCTCCAGCTACTCTGCCCGCCTGGCCGAGTGCCTGCAGGACCTGGGGGTGGACCGCTCGGGGCTGACGCGGCTGGTGGACCTGGGGTGCGCCACTGGGCTGTCCAGCCTGGAGCTGCTGCGGGCCTTCCCCGGGGCGCACGTCACGGGGGTGGACCTGTCGCCGCACTTCCTGGCCGTGGGCGTGTACGAGCAGCAGAAGAGGGAGGTGCGTGCGCCCCCGACACCTCGCCCTACCGCCACCGCAATCCTTCCGCACCCCTGTCCCTCTCTCGCCTACGCACTGCAGGGCGCCCTTGCCCTCCCGGCCCTCGCCCTGCTGCCCGCTGCTGCCCCAGCCCACCCTGCCACGTGCCCTCACCGCACCATTGCCCCCTGTCGTGCATCCCGCCCCCAGGCCGCCAGCGGCACCCGCGAGCCCCTGGCGCTGGTGCACGGCCTGGCGGAGGCCACGGGCCTGGCCAGCGGCAGCGTGGACCTGGTGTCCATGTGCCTGGTGTGCCACGAGCTGCCGCAGCACGCCACCAAGGACATCATGAGGGAGGCGTACCGCATCCTGAGGCCAGGTGGGCGCGGGCTGCTGCGTCATATGCGTAACGTGTAAAGGTGGTTGTGCTGGTGGGACGGCAGTTGCGATGGTCCAACACTGGAGCTGGCACGTTGGCTGACTCGTTCAGTAAGGAGCATCACAGGCTGGGCTTTGGCGGCGCAAGCGTGTAGCGTGTGCCAAACCAGTGTGTCACGCCTCACGCGCCTTTGCCGGACCATGCTGTGCGGCGCGCAGGCGGCGTGCTGTGCATCATGGAGATGAACCCGCAGTCCGCCGTCTTCCAGCGCATCTTCGGCAACCCCTTCGCCTACACCGCCTTCAAGTCCACGGAGCCGTGGCTGCAGGTGCGTAGCGGTGTGGGTAGCGGTGTGGGCGCAGGGGCAAGAGGGAGGGGGCGGGAGGGGAACGGGTGGCAGGCGGGAGGGCCGACCGCTGGTGGGCCACCAGCACATGTGGTTCTAGGACCGCTGCTTGCGACTACGGTGTACTTCTTATGCACTTAGCAAGCAGCCAATGTCGGTGGAAGCACGTTCGGCTCCCTTAGCCAGTCAGTCCCGCAGGAGCACATTCCAAGTGTCGCCCTCGGCTGCCGTGCCTACATCGTGGCCGTCATTGCACCCCAAGTCCCGCCTTCAGCCCCTCTCCGTCAGGAAGACATCATGCTTGACGTAGCTACTAGTCTTTACGCTCCCTTGTCCTGCAGCCTCACTTCCCACTGATACCCGAAATCCGTCCCCGTCCCTGCCCTGTCCCACCTTGACCTCCTGCACTAACATGCCCTTCTCCGTTCCTGCTCCCCTCCCCTCCCCCCCCCCCCCAAGGAGTACATCACGCTGGACATGCCCGGCGCCATGCGGGAGGCAGGGTTCGCGCAGGTGGTGCAGCGGGAGAGCACCCCCCGCCACAAGACGGTGGTGGCGCTCAAGAAGTAGGCAGGGGAGGGCAGGGGGGAGGGCAGGGGGAGGCAGGGGAGGGCAGGGGGAGGCAGGCCGAGCTGGTACACTGAGTTTGTGTGAGGTAGTGTGAGAGGGAGGGTACGAGCTGAGGGGCGCGGACTGGGCAGGGAGGCGCCGGGTGGGGTGCACCCGCGGGGCGAGGTGAGCGAGGGACGGAGCGGACCTGCAGGAGTGGGCGGTGTATGCAAGCATGTGACAGGACGTCGGTCGGCCGGTGACTGTGATGTACACATCTTTGGAGATGGGGTGTGCTGGCTAGCAGGGAGTGCATGGGACCGATTCCGGGGAGGTGATGGTGGTGGTTGTCTGGCGGCGACCTCTGGCCATTGGAAGGATACCCGTACAGTAGTGGTCTTGAAGGACGTTACCTGGGGCATCGTGGTTGCATGTTGGCTAGCGGTCAGGCGCGCGAAGTGGCCCCGGAATGAAAACAATCGCGTCCGCGCGTGCCAGTCACATGTACAAATACAGTATCATATATATTGTCCTGTAGAGTTATTTGGGGAAGCTGCGCTCCGATGTCACTGCCCACTTCTGGCACGGGACTTGGGCGCCCCGACCTGGGCGTCGAGGGCCGAAGAAAGCGGCCGCTCCCCGCTTCTGGGTTCCATCCCCGCGCCGCGCAACTGGACGTACGCTGATATCATGCAATAAGTAATTGTTTGTGAGGTCCCTAGTACCGAGCGACAGCCAGGAGCTCAGGCACTGCGTAGGTGCATCCCTCTGGCGGGAACCTACGCTTCACAGAACGCGCCGCTGTGCGGTAGTGCAGCTTATACGTGACTTTGAAACCATAAGGAACAAAAGTACTACAAGCGTTTCGCGTCCGAGGTCGCGAAAAAGTCTGGCGGGACGTTTTCCAAGCGACATGCCGACCCGAAAGGTCCCGAAGTCACTTCTCCGGCCCATGCGGCGACAATCGCTTGAAGTACTTTTCTTCTTCATTGAAAAACAACAAACTTTCACTCTGGGGTTGTTGGGAAATTCGCAGAAATGAGAAAGCTCCATTTCCACCTGAGACTGGGCACTTCATCAACCTACAGCTTCTAGAGCGCTTGATAGCCAAAAGAACATTATTTATTGGTACAATAGTTATGATGTTGCTTGCAGCCTCCGGCAGGGCACTGCGCAATTGATCTCGGCTTCGCGCGCCTAACCCCTGGCTCTCCGGACGTACCCCATTGGGCATTGGGGTCTGTAACTGTAACTGTAACCCATGACATGAAGCTATGCACGATATGCCACTATACGAGCTAAATGGCAGAACGTCATCATTGTGAACTAATTGAACACCTGGTCCACACTACGTTACGCGAAGGACGTCTACACGCCGGTCGACCGTAGCTCGCGCCCGCGCCCGTGCGTCCATTTTTTCAGCCTGGAAGGCTACTTAGTCGACGACGCAATACATATGTAGTACAATGCTCGTTTTCAACAGTTGTTTACACAAGTTCTGGCACCTCCTGGGTTTCGCCTGGGTACTGGGTACTGGGGCGATTGTGTCTGTCCAGGGCTTGCTCAACGCAGCTAATAACGGTGGTACCTGGACCGCCAGCGATACATGCCACATCTACAACTCGTTGTCCAATCGCGAAACGGAACGGGCACTGAACACGACCTGCGGGTTCGCCCTGGAGCACGTTGGAACCGCCCAGCTGTCTGCCCAAGCGCTAACGTGCGACGGCGAACCAGCAACGCATGGGCGCGACTTTGTCTATGCTACACTCCTCCGGGACGGCCTCGTGCACACCCGACTCCTCGGTCACCATCGGGGAGAGGGAACGTACGTGTTCCCCGGATGGCACAAGGTGCGCTCCCATGCCTGCACCTCCGTCTGCCCCTGCATACCGCGCGGACTGAGTAGCACTGCAGTTTGTTGACTAGTGAACTCGTGTGCCGCACATGTCGACACCTCGTCGTCTACGGAGCGGCGCCGACTTCGAAAACTGACAAGCCTGCACGGTGCACGCTGGACGGACGCGTAGGTGTCACCCGGCACGTGGCATCTCCAGCTGTGGTTGTGGACCACCCCGACCAGTCGCCTTTTCGACCTACAGCCGGATACCAGTGTGTTAACCCAAGGGTATTTGTGGGAGGTGTGGAGCTACTTTGACTACCCTACGAAAATACTACTCAGTACGACGGTAGTGAAGCATGCAACAGCCGGAGACGGCTTGCCAGCCCCCAGCAGCTCAGACCAGCCGCAGTGCCGTCTGCCGGCCAAGGGCGAGTGGAGGAGCGTGCATGCACGGTAGGGAGGGATCAGGAGGGATCAGGAGGGAAGCTCTCGTGGGCACATCCCCGCAGCCTGTGCTGTACCCGGCACCTACCTGGACTGCAACGTTGCACAGGGGGCAGCCAGGCCCCAAGTTGCGTTGCCATCCACCATACGGTACGCAAGTGACAGCACGGCAGGCTGTGCTGCTCACTACAGCAGTGTACATCCGCGTACCGGACTGAGGAACTTACGTGGTGGGCCGATCATGCGCAGGGCTGACGACGCATGCCCCAACGACCTGTGCATCGGCAACCTCGCCCCCTTGGAGCTCAACCACACCGACAACACACAGCGCCTCAAGTTCTCGCACGTGTACGTGCCGTACACGTGCCGGTACCGCATGTACGACAGCCTGGGCTGCCTGTACGGCCGGCGGACGCTCGTACTGGGCCACTCCCGTACGCAGCAACTGGCACACTACATGGAGCGGTTGGCCAACGAGACAAACGCAAAAGTGGATCATGATGTTAGTGACGACCGTCTAAGCCGCACCCGCAGCAGCACGAGAAGCATGCGCGACAGCAGCGCTGCTGAGGAGGCCCTGCCGTACACCGTCGTACACGACGTCCGTATCGGCGAGCGACTGGGCCTGCCGTACATCCTGGGAAAGCACAACATAACGCACGCCATGGCGACGTACGACTACGTGGTGTACTGCAGGTGCGTCCTGGTGTGGCGTTAACGACGGCTGGTGTGGCGTTAACGACGGCTGGTGTGGCGTTAACGACGGCTGGGGGCAGACCTATGTAGAGTTGTAGACCAAACCGCACGCCGAGCCTGGCCATCCAGACCGCCCGCTCCGTCCTGCCCTCATCATGCTCCCCTGCGCTCTGCCCTGCCTTCACCCGCTGCACCTGCGGCGCCTCGCCTTCCGACCACGCTATTGACTGTAGGCCCTTCCCCACTCCTGCTTCCCCTGAAATCCTGTTGATATAACGTGTGCAGCCTAAAACGTGTGCAGCCTGGTTGCCGACATGATTGACGTGTACCGTACCCCGCCGCGGTGTGCTGCCAGCGACGCTACACCGCATTGCTCGGCGCCCATCGGCTCGGCCCAGTCCTGCCAATGTCCCACCTACGGGGCGCTGCTGCCTAACCATGCATTCGCACCCACCGCCTCGTCCTCCTCACTCGCCCCTGTGCACGCCATGTGCTCATCCTCCTTCCGGCGGGGTCCACCGCCCAGCCCTCTGTCTCTCCTGACCCCTGCTGTCATGTCTGGCTGCATGCATGCATGGGCGCAGTCTGATCCATGACATCGTCAACATCTTCCCCGACATGGTCGGCTGGGCAAGCGAGAAGCGGCTGGTGCGCAAGGAGCTGCCGGACCATGCCAAGGACCACCCGCAGTGCGGGCCCGCCAACGTGTCCGAGGCCGTGCTGTGGAAGTACCAGCCCGTGCAGCGATACCTACAGGTGTGGGTTACCATGGATTACCGGCATCCGTCATGATATCGCTCGCAAGACGTGCACGTGCCGGCAGTACGCGTGCACGTAGTGGTTGGCGAGGGTAGGATGACGGCTCCCCAGCAGCACCCATACTTGCTGCTCGCACCGCGCCCCCCCCCCCCCATCGCTGCAGGCTGCACTGCCTATTACTTCGTGGAGCTCTTGCGCGCCAGTACATGGTACATGCACGACATGAATGCAACTACCTGTACTGTACCACACCTCATCAACCCACCCCGCCCTTCTGCACACGTCCCGTCCTTGCTTGGCGTAGGAGCTGGACCGGTTCATAGACCGGGTGGAGTCTGCCCAGAAGGCCATCCTGGCAGCTGGGGGCACACCAGCAAAGGTCTTTTGGCTGTGAGTCCGGGGACGGCAACCTCCGTTCAGTGCAAGCAATGTAGAGCAGAGCCGAAATGCTCGGCAAAGCTTACCAGTAGTTTGCATGAATGGGACGAGCTGTGGGTGAGTGTACCGTACCTGCCAGTGTCGCTGCCATACAATTACGGTTTCCTATGTGCATGATGTGCACTGCCGCAGGTTCCATGGCAACCGCCTGGGCCGGAGCGAAGGGGGTTGCCGTCCCAACACAGTCGACAGGCTGCTGTGCATACAGGTGCGTGGGGCGTGGGTGCACGGGAACATGAGAGGTGGTTGTATCTTGGCCCCTTAGCATGCAACTGCTACACCAGTCCTCCCTGTGGGGGAGCCGATTGGTGGAGGGGTTGTGCAGGGAAAAGCAGGGGGCGCCGGCATGCTTGCTGCCCTTCCCGACCACCCCTTCTGACATGCCTCAACAACCGCGCACTCCTAGCGGCCGCTTCCTCCCCCTCCTCCTTTCCCTTCTCGCCGTAACCCATTCGCCTGATGTGTCAACGAGAACCGCACCGCCGTGTGCGACGGCCGCAGGCCCTGGCCCTCCGCAAGCTGCAGCGCGCGTACGACATGGGCCTCATCACCCCCGTGGACCTGGCCACGCACCAGATGGACTCCCCTGCATCATGGTGGGCGGACGGGCTGCACGTGGCAAGCTCCAACTACGCACACGTGTCGTACGACCACAGTGGCCTGGAGCTCATGACGCTGCAGGTGCTGCTCAACACCATGTGCGCCGGGCAGCACACGTAGGCCAACGTGTGACGTTCAGTACGGTGGTGCGCGTACGGTGTTGCAGGAATGTGGCATGCATGGAGTGTGTGTTGGGAGGTGATGTGTATGTTGTGGACGGCGTAGGGGCACGTGTGGTACCGGATGTTGGTTGGTCGTTACTAGAGGGTGGTGACGCGGGCAGGAGGGTGGCAGTAGTAGGTCTTGGAGTGTGCTGCGCCGTATACGGATGGCAGGCTGCCGTACAGTGTATGTCGCCGTGTGTGGTGCACATTATGGGGTCGGGTCAGTGCAGCGGTAGGGAAGGGTAGGGACGGGTAGGGTGGGTTAGGTATGGCAGAGAGCGGAAGTGCTCCAGTAGGACCAGCGTGGGGTAGGACAGGTAGGGAAGGGCAGGCCCTGCCGGCCCATGGGTCAGCGTGGGCGGTGACTCGACATGCGAGGGGTAGCGAGCGAGATGGCGAACCAGGTTGGTATTGCCAGTTGTGGTGTATTGCCGCACAGAATTGCAAGCATTCAAGTGAAGAGGTCCAGGAATCAGGGCGCATTTCACCTGTAGCGTCACCATATTTTGGGGTTTTTTTTTTCTGTGGAAAGGTTTACAGGTAAGGAGACGGGAAGGGACAGGC
>VFQN01000389.1_pt1 | contig 86871 bp, 64 predicted proteins | sample 3512371 | NCBI WGS metagenome assembly VFQN01 (sample SAMN10412370, study PRJNA504923) | tailings metagenome | isolation source: Replicate 2 from Balatoc abandoned mine | place: Philippines: Itogon, Benguet | collected 2017-08-28
GCTCGACGCGTCCGGCGGCAGCGGGTATGGACGAGATGCCCGCGACGCGTGTCGCCATTGTGCCGGCGGCCATGCCTTCTGCAGACAGCTCGCTGAGCTTCCTGAGTGACGCATTGCTGTCGGCCGTGACCGACCAGCTCACCACCAACGCGTTGCCGGTGGCCACCCGTGGCGAGGTGCGGGCGGTGGAGGCCGGTCGGGTGCCACTCGACTCGCTCATCGCGCTGCGACGCATAGGCACGCTGGTCGAGCTCGGACTTGCGCGCCTTGGCAACGAGGTGCGCATGGCCGTACGCCTGGTCGATGCGCAAAGCCGTGCGGAACTGACATCTCGCGTGTTTGTGAAGCCCGTGGATCAAGCGCTGCTGTTGGAGACCGACGTCACCCGCTTTGTGGCCGAAGCGCTGGGTCGTCGCATGAACCAGGTGGTGGTCTTGCGCGACACCCTGCAGTTCACGCGTGATGCCTACGCCCGCAAACTGCTGGTGGCCGCGGTGCGCGCTCGCGAAGATGTGGAGCGGCTCCGGGGACAGGTCCGGTCCGTCGATCGCGATGCGGCGGTGCAGTCATTGCGCAGCGCTGATTCGCTCCTGCTGCGCGCGCTGCAGCAGGAGCCGGACTGGACGGCGTTGCAGGTGGAGCGGGCACGACTGCGCCTCGAACTGTCCCGGATGATCGAGAGTGAGCGCTCGCTCGCGATTCTCGACAGCGGCATTCTACTGGCGACCGAGGCGTTGGCGGAAAATCCCGATGACCCCAGTGCGCTGACCATTCGCGGGCAGTTGCAGTTCTTCTCGGGCAACCACGAATCGCGACCGTCCAGCGATACGGTATTGTTTCGGCGTGCCATCGAAGACCTGCTGCGCGCTACCACCCTCGCGCCCTATCGGGCCGACGCGTGGATGTCACTGCACACGCTGTACAATGTGCGGGGGCAGTACGATATGGCGCATGCTGCCGTGCGCCGCGCCTTTGAGAACGACGCCTTCATGTACGACAGCGAGCGCGCGTACTTTGTGCTGTTTGCTGCCGCCATCGGTACGGGTGATTTGAGCGATGCCTATCGCTGGTGCAATCAGGGCCGTCTGGCCTATCCGGAAAACACCATGTTCGTGCATTGCGAATTGACGCTCATGCGCGAGCGTCCGCACCGTGCAGACGATGTCGCTCGTGCCCGGCAACTGGTACCGGTGCTTGATTCAATGCTCGAGAACACACGAAACGGGGTCAAGGATCCGTATATGCCACTCTACGCTCGTATCGTCGCGGCCGGAGTGCTGGCTCGGTCTGGCGACACGGCCGGTGCGCGGCGAGAGCTCGAGGCCACGCGGCGCATGCTGCCCACGGACTTGCGCAAGCCCCGCCAGAGCTTTGCCTTCGATGAAGGTTGGGTGCATCTGCAACTGGGCGATACCGCACGTGCAATTGCCGTGCTGAGCGCGCTCGTGCGGGAAGACCGGGCCATGCACGAACGGGTGCTGTCGGTACCCATGTATCGCAGCCTGCGTAGCGCGCTGCCGCCGCTGGGAGCGACAGCGCGCACGGCACCTGCTACTTCTGCGCCGCCAGCCACTCGCTGAGTGGCACGAACTGCCCTTTCAGCGTTGCACCCGCAGCGGGCAGCACCAGTACGTGGTCGGTGATGGGATCAACAAACGACGGCCATTCGTGCGCTATGGCAATGATCTCCTCGTTCGTGACCGCTTCGCGCAGCGTCTGCATGAAGCCTTCCGACTGGAAGCGTACGTAGTACGGCACGAGAAACTTTTCAATGGCCGCCTCGCCCCAGAATACGGCGTCGAACTTTTCCGTGTCGATGTAGATCATCTCGCCCGTACCGGGATGCTGGACATACACCGCCTTGGGGCGTGGCTTGCCGGGCGCCTTGAGCGGCGTCACGACACGAATCTCGCCTGGCGCGGTCGGCGCCTTGGGGTCCACTGGCACGAGGCCAAGACCGGTACCGCCGTCGCGCAGCGGGGCATTGGCCGACAACGTATATGTCGTACCACGTAGGCCGTCAGCCGCTTCGGCCACCCGGCGCAGGTCATTGGCCGTCACAGTTACGGATGGTGTGGTCGAGTCGGGTTCCTGGGGCATCGTCGCGTCTCCGGAAGGTGAGGCTGACCTCGGGGTGGGTGTAGTATGGACGAGGTCGGCGGAATCGGAGATAGGACGATCGACCTATTGGTGGCGTCCCGGAATGGTGGCAACATTCTCCGCACTCGCAGCAATCCATTGGGAGGGCCCCATGGCCAAGCATTTTCCTGTGCAGTTGATGACCGTGCCCCTGCTCGCCTGTGTCGTGTCTGGCGCTGCATCGGCTGACCTATCGCATGCCACCGAAGCCGGGGCATATGGGTCGGCCTTGAGCGAGCCGGTCTGCGTCACGGCGGTCTTGTCACCTACGCAAGCGCAGTGGGTCGACGCCCCCGGAGTGAGTGGGGCACAGTTCGCTGTCGTCTGGGACGCACAATTCCAGACGTACGACATCCTCTGGGCCAATCGCACGCGGGCGCCATTGCGGCTGCACTTCGTGGCTGATTCGCTGGCCCGCACCGACGATGCCGAGACCAGCGCCAAATCGCGTCTGGCGCGCCGTGAGCTGGGGCCGCGTGAGGTGGAGTCGTTGCCCGGGGCCACCGTGGTGCCGTCGCAGGCCAGCAAGTCGGTGTGTGTCCGCACCCTCCGGCCCGCCGACGGAAACAGCCCCTAGCTCGTCGGGGATTTCCGGTCGGGGATTTCCGGTCGAGGATTTCCCGTCGGGGAATGCCCTGCACGCCTACGGCCCGGCCGCGATATGTTCCCGGCATGGACTCCAATGCCATTCGCTCGGCGGCGCTGCTCGACAAGTTGTCGGCGCAAGTGCCCGGTGTCATTTACCAGTTTCTGCTCCGGCCCGATGGGACCTCGTGTTTCCCGTTCGCCAGCAACGGCATCGTGGACATCTACGAAGTCGCGCCGGAGGAAGTGCAGCACGACGCGTCGGCCGTCTTCTCGCGACTGCATGCCGATGACCTGCCGCATGTGGCCGCGTCCATCAGTGAGTCGGCCCGCGAGCTGACCCGCTGGCAGTGCGAGTATCGCGTGCAACTGCCACGCGCCGGCCAGCGCTGGCTGCGTGGAGATGCCCGTCCCGAACGTCTGCCCGACGGCAGTACCCTCTGGCACGGCTACATCGGTGACATCACGGCGCAGCGGCACACACTCGAGGCCCTGGCGGAAAGTGAGGCGCGCTACCGGGTGCAGGTGGAGCACGCCCCGGAGGCCATCATCGTGTATGACGCCGACACCGGCGTCTTCACCGAACTCAATGGCAATGCGGTCACGCTGTTGGGCTATCCGCGTGATGTGCTGCTGCGCAAGACGCCCATGGAGCTCTGTCCGCCCGTGCAGCCCGATGGACGTCCCAGTCTGCCGGCCGCGCTCGAAGCCATGCAGGCGGCACTCGACGGTCAGACCGTCGTGCAGCGCTGGACCTATCGACACGCCGACGGCCACGACATTCCCTGCGAAGTGCGCCTCGTGCGCATGCCGGCCGAGGGACGGCGACTGGTGCGCGGCAGCATCACGGATATCACGGCGCAGCAGCGCCTGCAGGATGAGCTGCTGCAGGCCAAGAAGATGGAATCAGTGGGGCGTCTGGCCGGTGGCATCGCGCACGACTTCAACAACGTACTCACCATCATTCGCACCTCGGTGGATCTCGCGCTCAGCGGCCTGGCCGCCGATGATCCGCTACGCGACGATCTGACGCGCGTGGCCGAAGCCACCACGTCGGCCACCAGTCTCACGCGACACTTGCTGGCCTTCTCTCGGCGTCAGGTCATCGCGCCGGTGGTCCTCGACGTGAATCAGGTGGTACAGCGTGTCTCCGGCATGCTGCGGCGGGTGATGGGCGAATCCATCAGTCTGCGTCTGGCCACCGCCACGCGTCCAGCCATGGTGCGCTTCGACGAAGGCCAACTCGAGCAGATCCTCGTGAATCTCGCCATCAACGCCCGCGACGCGATGCCGGGTGGTGGGGTGCTATCCATCGCGGTGGATGTGATGCCGGACGAACTCGAGAGCCGTCATCAGGAATTCGTGCGCCTGCAGGTGACCGACACCGGACAGGGCATGACCGCCGACGTGCGCGAACGCGCCTTCGAACCGTTCTTCACCACAAAAGACGTGGGGCACGGCACCGGTCTCGGTCTCGCCATGATTCACGGGGCGGTGTCACAGAACGGCGGACGCATTCAGCTCGACAGCGAGCCCGGTCACGGCACGCGATTCACCATTCTGCTGCCGCATGTCAAGGCGGTGGCGAGCGGACCCGAAGCGGGTCAGGATGCCATGTTACCGACCGGGAGCGAGCAGGTGTTGGTGGCCGAAGACGACGAACGTGTTCGCACGCTCATCGTGCGGCTGCTCACACGACAGGGCTATGTCGTGCGGGCCTTTGCCTCAGCCGAAGAGTTGCTGGACTGGACCGCGCAGCATCCGGGATCGTTCGATCTCCTGCTGACCGACGTCATGATGCCCGGCATGAACGGCCGCGAACTGGTGCACTATCTGCGGCTGGCGCACCCGGACGTGCCCGTGCTCTACACGTCCGGATACACCGCCGATATCATTGGGGCTCATGGCGTGCCATTGAATGGCACGCCCATGAGCGGTGCGTCATTCCTGGCCAAGCCGTTCACGGCGGCGGACCTGGCCGTCAAGGTCCGCGCCGTGCTCGATGAGGCGAAGCGCTGATGCGAAGCGCTGACGCGAAGCGCTGACGCGAAGCGCTCAGGCCGCGACCAGCGAGCGAGCGGACCGGCGTGACCGTCCGGCGTGGCGGTTGCTGCCGGAAATGGCAGACCGCGACGCCGATTCCTGTCCACTCAGCGCAAACTCGCCGATGAGCGCCGTCATGGTCGTGGCCTGACTCGCGAGTTCCTCGGCCGCGCTGGCCGATTCTTCCGCGTTGGCCGCCACCTGCTGTGTGACGCCGTTCATGAGCTCCACGGCCTTCTCGATGGTCGTGATGCCCTCGCGCTGCTGTTGGCTGGCGGTGGCCACTTCCACCATCACCGCTCCGACGCGCGTGACCTGACGATCGATCTCGTGCAGCTGCTCGAGCACGAGTTCGTTGCGCGTCACGCCTTCCGCCGCCGTGGTGACCGCCTGCTCGATGAGGTCCGACGTTTGCCGCGCGGCCTCGGCGCTGCGCAGCGCGAGGCTGCGCACCTCTTCGGCCACCACTGCGAAGCCGCGGCCCGCGTCACCCGCACGCGCCGCTTCCACGGCCGCGTTGAGCGCCAGCAGGTTGGTCTGGAAGGCAATCTCGTCGATGGTTTTCACGATACGGGCCGTGGCGTCGCTGGCCTGCTTGATGCGCGCAATGGCATCGGACAGACGACCCATCTCCTCCACCCCGCGGCTTGAAGTCTGCTGCGCCTCGTGCGTGAGTTGCTGCGCCTCAGCGGCGTACTGCGCGTTCTGACGCGTGACCGCGCCCACTTCTTGCAGACCGGAGGCCACTTCTTCAAGCGACGCGGCCTGGTCGGAGGCAGAACGCGCCAGACCCTGACTGCCGTCGGCAATCTGCAGCGAGGCGGCGTTCACCTGTTGCGCCGACGACGCGACCTCAGCCAGCGTGCTGTCGAGGGCCTCGGCCGCCGTGTTGAGCGCGGTGGCCAATACGCCATGATCACCCTGCCAGGTGGTGCGCATGCGCGCCGAGAGGTCGCGGGTGGCCAGGCGCTCCAGCGTGCCACGCGCTTCGTTCACCGGCTCGAGCAGATTGTCGAGCACCGTATTGAGACCAATGGCGAGCTCGCGGAAGGAGCCACGGAACTGTTCCGTCTCCGCGCGCACCTGCAAGCGGCCAGCCACCGCGGCCTCCGTGAGTGTGCGCATCTCACCGTCGAGCGCCACGAGCGTCTGTTGCACGCGCGTCATGGCCTGACCAAGCACGTCCCGCTCCGAGCGCACATGCACCGTCACCGACACATCGCCATCGGCGAGATGCTGCGCCACATCGGCCAGTCGGGCGTCGGCTGCGGCCATGCGCTGCATGGCCACTGCCAACTCCGCCACTTCGTCACGCGCGCCCTGCTGATCGATGGAGACATTGCAGTCGCCCTCGGCCAACTGATCCGCCACGCGCGTGAGCTGCGCGAGGGGGACGGTGATGCTGCGATAGATGAACCAGGCAACGGTCAGACCGGCCACGATGGCCACGAGGCAGAGCGCCACGATGAGCACGATGCCCCGAACCGCCTGTGCCTCCGCGGTGGCCGCCTCGGCGGCCAGCGCCGCGTCCTGCGCGTCGACCAGCGCGGAAATGGCGGCCACATACGTTGACAGTGATGGCAGCACTTCGCTCGTGAGCATGGCTTCGGCGCGGGCGACATCACCGCTCTTGCGTACTTCGGCCGCCGCGTCGAACGAGGCTGCATGTACCTTGCGCAAGGCCTTGATCTCGGCCACCTGGCGCGCCATGGCGGTGTCGGCACTGCCGCCAGAATCCGCCACGACGGAATCGAGACGCGCATAGGCCGCGTTGATGCGTTCGCGTGAGTGCGTTACGCCCTCGGACGAGCTGGCAATCAATTCCTCCGAGCTGGCAGCAAACAGCGCGAGCTTGAAGCGCGCTGCTTCGTTCACTGCGTCGATGAGTTCGTTGGCGGCGCGCACCTTGCCAGCCACGTCTCGCGTGGCGAGATCGACCGTGTGGCGCAACGAGTACACGCGCAACGTGGCGATGCTGCCCACGGCGGCCAGAAGAATGAGCAGAAAGCTGAAGCCGGCAAGCAGCCGGGTGCGGACGGTCCAGTGGCGCATGTGATGCTCTATGAAGAGGGGAGTGATGGAGCGCTCAGAACGTGAAGGCTGTGCCGACGAAGCCCCAACGCTCCGTTCGCGCACCACCCGGTGTGTTTCGCAGGAAGGCGCCCGGCAGCACGAGCGCGCCGCCGAAGATCACCTGCGTGTGTGCGGTGGCCTTCCACACACCGGTCAGATCCAGCTCATCGGCGGCATGCCGCGCCGTATTCCCACTGGCTGCGCGGAACACCGAGTTCTGCTTCGTCCACACCCCGTCGTCGAGACGGAGGCGGTCGAAACGATAGGCGGCAAAGCGCAGGTTCACGCTGCGCACCGGTGACCAGGTGCTGAAGAGGTGCAGCTCACGCACGTTGGTGCGACCGATGACATCGGCATAGCCACCGTGTGCATGCGCGGCCGGATACAGCACGGCGAACGCCTCCTGCCGATCGCCGGTGCTGCGATTCTCACCGCTCGCCTCTTCAATGCCAAGGGCGAGACTGGGTGCGCCACGCAACCTGGTCCAGCGCACTGTGGCTTCACCGACCCAGAACCAGCCATCCAGACGGCGCGCGCCGATCGCCCCGCCCTGTTTCGCGCCTTCGAATTCCAGTGAACGCGCGAGCGCCGACTTCTTGCCCCAATCCCACATCAGGCGGCCGCCGGTGGTAAGGCGGCGAACCGGTGCGCTGGCGGACTCAATCTGCTGCTCATACCAATACGCCTGCCACGTGGCAGGCAAGCCACGCCACAGCGGCGCCGCGCCAGTCGCGTTGCCCAGCGAGAGTGTGCGAAACTGCTGCGTCGTATCTGCGTGATTGCGCGCATACTGGCGCACGACCATGGGACGGGCCTGAATGCCCTCGAGCGCGAAACGTCCACGTTCCGTGTACAAGCGCACACCCTGTGAGCCGCGGCGCGTATTGGACCAGTCGGGTACGCCAAACAGGCGCTGTGCACCGAGGGCGATCTCCTGTCGTCCGACGCGCACGTACGACTTGTTGCTGCCCAGATCGATCCAGAGATTCTGCACGTCGCTGCGGTCGGCGTCATTCGGGCGCGCACCACCAGGCAGCGTACGGCCATAGCTCTGCGCGTCCCGGCCTTCGGCGAAGAGACGCGCGTAGCGCCCCTTGCGCTCACCGACTACGAGATCCGCGCTGATGAGCAGGCGCGACTGGCCGTGATCGTCATCGAGTTCGCCGGTGTTGAAGGCGCGGAAGAACTCCTCGCGCCAACGGGCCTGACCGCTGATGGTGAGGGTGATCGGACGCTCGCCGGCCAGTGGGATGTCCTTGATGACATCATCCCACTGCTCGAGCAGCCGTGCCTTGGGCGCGGCAGCCTCTGACGATACCGGGGCGGTTGAAACCGCCGAGGTCGTCGAAGAAACCGTTGTAGTAGTCGCTGTGGTACGTGATGCTGCTGCTGGCGCCTGGGACGACTGTGCCAGCGCCGGCACCGCCACGACCAACAACAGCGTGCACGCCCACCGGGTCGCTGTCAGCATGTGCTTCCTGACTCCGGGGTGGTGATTCGCTGTCTACGAGGGGCGCATCACGCGCCCATACACAGGGTATCGGCAGCTTCGGGGGAAGCTGTACTTTCCTGTGACTGAAACACTGGCGCCGCGCGCACCGCGTGCGCGTGAGAAATGCCAGTGCCACGGGTGTGATGTTGCGGTGTCACGAAACGGCCACTCATGTCACGAATTCTGATCGCTCTCAACGCGGCGCTGTTGTGGGCTGCGCCGTCGTCGCCGGCTCCCCTGCCGGCGGTGTCGGGCATCTCCCGTAGGGTCGAAACCTGTGACGGGCGACCGGTCACGCGCGTGGAGGTCGTACGCTCGTCGCGACAGGTGCTCGATCGCGCCCGTGTGCCCGGTGGGCTGCGTCAGCTGGTGGCACCACTGTTGATTGGTACCCCGAGCCGTTCCAACTCCATCACACCGTGGCTGTTGCTGCGCGAGGGGCAGGAGTGCACGGAATGGCGACGCGCCGAGTCGGAGCGTCTGCTGCGCACCCTGCCGTATATTGCCGACGCCACGGTGTCCGTGGTGGAAGAAGGCAATGGCGTGGCCATCGTAGTCGAAACCGTCGACGACCTGCGACCGATCCTCGGGCTCGGAGTGCGCGGCGCCGCCGTCACGTCGGCGGAGCTTGGCTCCACGAGTATAGACGGATCAGGGCAGCTCGCGAGTGTGCGATGGCGGGACGGGCGCGCGTATCGCGATGGCTTTGGTCTGCGATATACGCACTACCATGCGTTGGGTGGCCCAAACCTCGCGAGTCTCGTGGCGCAGCGCGCGCCGCAGGGCAGTGTGCTCTCGGCCACGCTGACGCGTCCTTTCGCGTCGTCGGTGCAGCGGCTGGCCGCGTTCACTGGCGTGTCCCGCGAAGATGACTATGTGCGCTTCGTACGCGAGTCTGACGAGCCGCTGGCGGTCGCCGTGCGTCGTGAGCGCGCCGACATTGGCTTCGCTTCACGCGTCACGGCCGCTAGCCGTGAAACCTGGTTGCTTGGCGCGGTCATGGGATGGGATCGCCGGCGCGTGGATGGGCAGGCGGTGTCGCTCACCGACACCGGCCGAGTCGCCGTACCCAATACGGAACTGGACAATCGCTTCGCCGACGGCGAGGCGTTCCGAGTGGGCGTGGTGGGGGGATTGCGGGCCCTGTCATTCGCCAAGGCCCGCGCTTTCGACGGGCTGGAGGCCGTGCAGGATGTCGCGCGTGGTGCCCAGCTTCTGTTGCAGGTGGGGCGCAGTCTGCAGGGCACCGAAGTGGGCCCCTTTGTGCGTGGCGATCTGTTCCTGGGTGTCGGCACGGCGTCGTCGTATCTCGGACTGCAACTGCGTGGCGATGCCCGGCGTGTGGGCAGCGACTTTCGTGAGAGTGTGCTGAGTGGTCGGCTGGCCTGGTACGCTCGCCCCACGGAAAGGCAGACGCGGGTGTGGTCGGCCGAGTACGCCGGTGCGTCGACGGCGCGTGTGCCGTATCAGCTCAGTTTTGGCGATGACGAGACCGGGCTTCGCGGATATCGTGCGTCGCGGGTTGGCGGTGGGCGGCGGCTGGTGCTACGCGCGGAGCGTCGCCTGTTGTTGCCGTCATTGGGCGAATCATTGGCATCCGGTGTGGCCGCATTCACTGATGTGGGGCAATTGTGGGCCGGTGGTGTGCCGTTCGGTGTGAACGCCTTCCGCGCGGGAGCCGGGATATCGCTGCTGGCCGCCGTGCCACGCCGCTCGCGCTCTGTAGCCCGCGTGGACCTTGCGTATCCGCTGGTGCCGGACGCCCAGGCGAAAGGTCTCGATGTGCGTGTGACCTATCGCCTGGCGTCTCGATTGTTCTGGCGTGAGCCCGCCGGTATTTCACGGGCGCGATCGGCGGCTCCCACGAGCGATGTGTTCAGTTGGCCGTGAGCCCTGGTTGGCTACGGCCGTGTGTCGATCAAGGCACGATCTTGCCGGGCGGCACGGTCTTGATGCCGTCGGCGAACGTCGCGGTGAGCAGATAGAGCAGCTTGGTGGACGGCAGCGCCGTTGACGCCAGCGCGTACTCGGTCAGCTGATGTGCGCCATTGGCGCGTGAACCACCAATGGCAATGCTCGGAATCTTGCGCACCACGCCCGGGTTGGCATCGGTGGCACCTGTCGGTACCGCTTCCCGTGCGCCCGGCATGCCCGAGCTGATGCCGAGAAAGCGGTTGATGTCCACGGCCGTCTGCACCAGCGGATGGGCGCGCGCGCCTTCGAGCTGTTTCTCGGTGCCACCGGCCTGATTCTTCTGGTCGACTTCGACACGCAGCCCCACCTTGTGCTTCTCTGCGACTTCTTTGGTGACGCGCGTGATGGTGCGATCGAGGGAGTCGAGCAGCACCGGGTCGGGGCTGCGCAGGTCCACCGTGAAGTACAGCTCCTGCGGCACCGAGTTGAAGATCTCGCCACCGTGGATCTGTCCGATGTTCATGACCGCGCCATCGGGCAGCGCAGGGAACTCGATCTCGTAGAGTCGCTGCACGGCTTCCGCCACCGCGCGCACCGGCGTGGGCCGGCCGCGCGACGCCAGCGTATGGGCACCAGGGCTGGTGAACACGTACTTGGTCCAGAAGATGCCCAGTGCGCCATAGGACACACTGCCAAACGCGCCATCGGGTACGATGAGCAGATCGGGACGCGGGTTGTGGGCCAGCCAGTATTCCGCGCCCTTGAGACCGACTTCTTCCTGCACGGTGCCAATGAAGATGATGTCGCCCTTGTGCGTGAACCTGGTGGCGTTCATGGTGCGCAGCGTGGACAGCATGTTGGCCACTGACGCGGTGTTGTCACCAACACCCGGTGCAAACAGCGTGTCCCCGCTGCGCCGGACCTTCTTGGGCGTGGTGTTTTCGAACACCACGTCCATGTGAGCCATGATGACAATGGTGGGGCCACCGCCGGTGCCCTTGCGCACACCAATCACGTTGCCGATGGAGTCCACCGACGTGCGCAACCCCTCCTTCTCGAACGCGGCCTTCACGTGCGCCGCGCGTGCCTGTTCCTTGCCCGACTTGGAAGGCATTTCGGTGAGGCGGATCCACTCCTCCACCTGCTGCGGGAAGTTCTGTTCAAGGCGCGCCATGGCGGCCTTGATATCGGCGCGCTGCATGAGCGCCGGATCCCAACTCGTGGGATACTGCGTGGCCGGTTGCGCGGTGGCCGTGGCCGAGAGCGTCAGGCTGGCGGCCACGCCGAGGATCAGGCGATGGGAACGTGTCACGGGAGGCTTGGGCAGGTGGGAACGGACGTGCGGCTACCGAAATCTAACTGGCGGTGCGCGAATGCATGATTGGAACTGACTACCACGGATTTCGCGGACAACCCACGGAAACAACAGGATACTGCGTTGGAATGATCACGCAGTCAGGGCCACTGCGCGGCAACTTGAGTCATGCGATCCCGAAACGAAAAACCCCACTCAACAAGCCAATGCGACTCATCCACGGCGAGGTGACCGACGCGATATTGGCCGTGTACTACGAGCTGTACAATGAACTTGGATGGGGATTCTCTGAGTCGGTCTACGGCAGTGTGATGGCGTCCCTGTTGGCGAAACGGGGGCTCACCGTCGAGAGGGAGCAGGTATTGCGCGTGCGCTTCCGGGGTGAGGATCACGGAGAGTTCAGGGCGGACCTCGTGGTGGCCGGGCGCGTTCTCTTAGAGCTCAAATCGTGCAAGCAGATCATTCCCGCTCATGAGGCGCAGTTGCTCAATTACCTCCGGGCGTCCGGCCTGGAGGTAGGGTTGTTGCTCAACTTTGGTCCAAAGCCCGAGATCCGTCGACTTGTCTGGAGCCAAACCTCTCGACGACTTGAGGTCTCGTGATTGGCGAGACTGTTCAACTACCTTGTCGCGGATTTCACGGATGAGGCGGAAACAGCACGGATACTGCAACAGCTTGAACTGTTGTTCATCCGTGCTGTTTCCGCCTCATCCGTGAAATCCGCGACAAAGTGGTTCAACTACCTGCCGCACACGAAGTCCTGCCGATGCAGGGCAGGACGTGTTGGCCTCACGCCAGCACCGGCAGCCCCTTGCGGATCTTGTCCTGCCACTCGGCCGGGCCGCTTTCATGGACATTGTCACCCGCCGAGTCGACGGCCACGGTCACGGGCATGTCCTCCACCGTGAACTCGTAGATGGCCTCCATGCCGAGGTCTTCGAAGGCCACCACACGCGAGTGGCGGATGGCCTTGGACACCAGGTACGCCGCACCACCGACGGCCATGAGATACGCCGCCTTGTGCTTGCGAATGGCCTCGAGCCCCATGGTGCCGCGTTCCGCCTTGCCGATCATGGCGATGAGCCCCGTCTTGGCCAGCATCATCTCCGTGAACTTGTCCATGCGGGTGGCCGTGGTGGGGCCCGCCGGGCCCACCGCTTCATCGCGCACCGGATCCACGGGGCCCACGTAGTAGATCACGCGGTTGGTGAAGTCCACTCCCGCAGGCAGTCCCTCGCCGCTGGCGTAGAGGTCCGCGATGCGCTTGTGCGCCGCGTCGCGGCCCGTGAGCATGCGGCCGTTGAGCAGCAATCGGTCGCCCGCCTTCCACGTGGCCACCACTTCCGGCGTGAGCGTGTCGAGATCCACGCGCTTCGCATTCACATCCGGACGCCAGGTGACGTTGGGCCAGTCGCTGAGGCTGGGCACCGGCAGTTCCGCCACACCGCTGCCGTCGAGCACGAAGTGCGCGTGCCGCGTGGCCGCACAGTTCGGAATCATGGCAATGGGCTTGGAGGCCGCATGGGTGGGGTAGTCCCAGATCTTGACGTCGAGCACCGTGCTGAGCCCACCCAGACCCTGCGCCCCGATGCCCAGCGCGTTGATCTTGTCGCAGAGCTCGATGCGCAGTTCCTCGATCTTGTTCTGCGGGCCGCGCGCCTTGAGCTGCGCCATGTCGATGTGCTCCATGAGCGATTCCTTCGCCATGAGCATGGCCTTCTCCGCGCTGCCGCCAATGCCGATGCCCAGCATGCCGGGCGGGCACCAGCCGGCGCCCATGAGCGGCACCGTCTTCAGCACCCAGTCCACGATGTTGTCGCTGGGATTGAGCATGGCAAACTTGCTCTTGTTCTCCGAGCCGCCCCCCTTGGCGCCAAGCTTGACGTCCACCGTGTCGCCCGGCACCAGCTCCACGTGCACCACCGCCGGCGTGTTGTCGCGCGTGTTCTTGCGCGAGAACGCCGGGTCGGACACGATGGATGCCCGAAGGATGTTGTCGGGCTGCAGGTAGGCCCGGCGCACGCCCTCGTCCACCATCTCCTGGATGGACAGCGTGGCGTCCCAACGCACATTCATGCCCACCTTGAGGAAGACCACCACACTGCCGGTGTCCTGGCAGATGGGGCGATGCCCCTCGGCGCACATGCGCGAGTTGGTGAGGATCTGCGCGATCGCGTCCTTCGCGGCGGGCGACTGTTCCTTGTCGTAGGCGTCAGCCAGCGCGTGAATGTAGTCCAGCGGGTGATAATAGGAGATGTGCTGGAGTGCGTCCGCGATGGACTGGATGAAGTCGGCTTGGGTGATGGTGGTCATACCTGAAAAATAGTGGAGGGGTGCCGGCGGGGCACCGCTCGCCCCCGTGCCGGGGTTGGGCTAACTTGAAGCGCGCCTCATCGACGACAGGTGAGCCGTACGCTGCTCCCGCGGTCCGGTCGCCGATGTTACCAACGCCTCTCAACTTGCGAGTGCCATCCAAGCTCCGGACGCGGTCGCGCCTTGGCGTTTGGCTCGCCACTGTGGCCGTTGCCTATGGGGCGGTTGCACACCCGGCTAGTGGGCAGAGCGCGCCGGATCTGCGGCGGCGCGCAGACTCATTGGCCAGCACGGGCCGGGATGACAAGTCGGCGAGTGCTGCGTACCTGCAACTCGGCCTTGTCCTTGAAAATGTGGAGGACCTCGCGCCGGCACTTGGTGCGTATGACAGCGGGCGGCGATACGCCGACCGGGCAAGCGATTCTCTGGGGCTGGCCGACATCGAGCATCGAATCGGTCTGCTTTTCTGGCGCTCAAATCAGTACGACAGTGCGCTCGTTCACCTCGATCTCGCCAAGCGTCTGCGAATCGCCGTGAATGACCAGCGGGGCCTGTCGTCCGAGTACAACAGCATCGGCGCGTCGTACTATCAGCTGGGCGTGTATGAACCGGCGCTGGAAGCCTTCCTCGAGGCGCTCACGCTGCGTCGCGCCGCCGGGGACTCTGCCGGTGTGGCGCGCACGCTCACCAACATCGGCAAGACCTATCACGACTGGCGTCAATACAGCCGTGCACGCGAGATGTTGGAGATGGCGGTGAACGCGTCTCGCCATTCGGACAGTCCGGCCGCTGTCGGTTACGCCCTCAACACGTTTGCGCAACTCGAGATCGACCTGCGCCGATTCAGCGACGCGCGTCGTCTGCTCCAGCAATCCATCGAGGCGTACAGCCTGCCAGGAGCGTTGCCCCAGCGGGCTGACACGCTGGATGCGTGGACGCTCAATGCCGTAACGAGCGCGCTGCTGCTCGTGCGTGAGGGGCGACCAGCCGAGGCGCTCCCGGTACTGGACTCGGTGCTGCGCGTCGGGGCTGATCGTGGAAGTGTACGTGGTCAGGCACGCACACTGGCCATTCAGGCCGAGGCGCACGCCACCATGGGCCACCGTGATGTCGCCCGCAGGCTGTATGTCGAGTCGCTGCGGCTCGCGCGCAGTGTGGTACAGCGCGTAATGGCACTGGATGCCCTGCAGCATCTTGCCAGCCTCGAGGAACAGGCCGGCAACAGTGCACAGGCGCTGCGCTACCTGCGGGAGTACCAGGCCCTCGGTGATACCATTTTCGATCAGGCGGCTGCCCAGCGCATCGCGTCCATGGAAGCGCGTGAGGAAACCCAGCGGGCGCGGGAGGCCAATGCGGCGCTCATGGCCACGCAGGCGGCGCAGGAAGCCGTCATCGCGCGGCAGCGTCTGGTGGTGACACTCGGCTCACTCATTTTGGTGCTGGTGGTGGCGCTGCTGGCCGTGCTGGTGCGATTCAATCGGCGCGACCGGGCCCGCCTCGCGGTGCTGTCGCAAACCAATGCCGAACTCGAGAAAGCCAACGGCGAGCTGGCGGTGGCGCTCAAGGAAGTCCGGACCCTGTCCGGACTCATTCCCATCTGCGCCAACTGCAAGAACATCCGTGACGACCAGGGCTACTGGGCGTCCGTGGAGTCCTACCTGGCCCAGCATTCGGGGGCGACGTTCAGTCACAGCATCTGTGAAACCTGCGGCCCGCAGCTCTATGGTCCGATGTGGAAGGACGGGGCGGAAGCCGTCAGCGACGCCAATGCTTGAAGTTTGAAGTATCGGGCCCTATCGTGGCCCCATGCGCATCGTTTGTATCGGCGGCGGACCCGCCGGCCTGTATTTCGCCCTCCTGATGAAACGGCTCGACCCGCGCCACCACATCACCGTGGTGGAGCGGAATCGGCCCTACGACACGTTCGGCTGGGGTGTCGTCTTCTCCGACGCCACCATGGACACCATGCGGCGCTGGGATCGCGAAACGGCCGACGCCATTGAGGCGGCCTTCGCGCACTGGGATGACATCGAGCTGCGCTTCAAGGGACGCCGTATCCGATCGGGGGGCCACGGCTTCGTGGGCATCGGGCGAAAGCACCTGCTCAACCTGTTGCAGGCCCGCTGCGAAGCGCTCGGCGTGGAACTGCGCTTTGAGCAGGAGGTGGACTCCGATCTCGATTTCCCGGACGCCGATCTCATCATCGCATCCGACGGCATCAACTCGAAGATCCGTACGGCCTACGCCGAGCACTTCCGGCCTGACATCGTGGTACGGCCCAATCGCTTCATCTGGCTGGGCACACCGCGGCGCTTCGAGGCCTTCACCTTCGATTTCCGCCGCACCGAGCACGGTTGGTTCCAGGCGCACATCTACCAGTTCGATGCCGAGACGTCCACATGCATCGTGGAGTGTCCGGAGCATGTCTGGCGGGCGCACGGACTCGATGAAGCCGACCAGGACACGTCGGTGGCCTTCTGCGAGCAGCTCTTCGCCGAGACGCTGGACGGATCGCCGCTCCTCACCAACAGCCGACATCTGCGCGGCTCGGCCTGGCTCAAATTTCAGCGCGTGGTGTGTGAGCAGTGGTGGCTGCAGAATGCGAACGGCAGTCATGTGGTGCTCATGGGCGATGCGGTGCATACGGCACACTTTGCCATTGGGTCGGGCACCAAGCTGGCGCTTGAGGATGCCGTGGAGCTGGTGCGTCAGTTTCAGCGTCTCGGTGACGAGCCCGCGCAGTTGCCCACGGTGTTGGCGGCCTTTCAGGAAGCACGACGAATCGAAACGCTGCGCATTCAGAATGCGGCCTGGAACGCCATGGAATGGTTTGAAGTGTGCGGCGCGCGGTACTGCGATCAGCTCGAGCCCGAGCAGTTCATGTACTCGCTGCTCACGCGCAGTCAGCGCATCAGTCACGAAAACCTGCGTGTGCGCGACAGGGCCTGGCTGGAGGGCTACGAGCGCTGGTTTGCGGCGGGTCGCCTGAGTCCTGCACAGAACGCCGATGAGTCACACGCGCCCACGCCGCCCATGTTCACGCCGTACACCGTGCGGTCGGTCACCCTCAAGAACCGCGTGATGGTGTCGCCCATGGCCCAGTACATGGCGGTCCATGGCGTGCCCGGAGATTTCCATCTGACCCATCTCGGCGCCCGCGCCTTGGGCGGCGCCGCGCTGATCATGGCCGAGATGACCTGTCCGTCGCCTGAGGCCCGCATCACGCCGGGCTGTCCGGGTCTCTGGAATGACGAGCAGCAGGCGGCATGGACGCGCATCGTGGACTTTGTGCACCGTCATAGCGACGCCAGAATGGCGCTGCAGCTCGGACATAGCGGTGCCAAGGGGTCCACACGCCGTGGCTGGGAGGGCATCGATCTCCCGCTGCCCGACGACGGACCCGAGTCCAACTGGCGACTGGTGAGCGCGTCGCCGCAACAGTACCTCGCCGGTGTGAGTGCCGTCGCACACGAAATCACGCGTGACGAGATGACCGTGGTGCGCGACCAGTTCGTGGCCAGTGCACGCCGCGCTGCGGCCGCCGGCTTCGATTGGCTCGAGCTGCACTGCGCCCACGGGTATCTGCTGTCGAGCTTCATCTCGCCGCTCACCAATCAGCGTCGTGACGAGTATGGCGGCCCACTCGAACATCGCCTGCGCTATCCGCTGGAGGTGTTCACCGCCATACGCGCCGTGTGGCCGGATCATCTGCCCATGTCGGTACGTATTTCCGCGCACGACTGGGTGGAGGGCGGCATCACACCCGCTGACGCGGTCCACATCGCACGAGCGTTCAAGAACGCCGGCGCTGATCTCATCGACTGCTCATCCGGCCAGGTGACCTCACGGGAGAAGCCCACCTACGGACGCATGTACCAGACGCCGTTTGCCGATCGCATCCGGCAGGAAGCCGGAATCGACACCATTGCGGTTGGTGCCATCAGCGAAGCCGATCACGTGAATTCCATCATTGCGGCCGGCCGTGCGGATCTCTGCGCGGTGGCGCGTCCGCATCTCGCCAACCCCGCCTGGACGCTGACCGAGGCGGCGCGCATCGGCTACACGGCCATTGACTGGCCCAATCCCTATCTGCGCGGCAAGCCGCAACTGGAAGCCGGGTTTGCGCGCGCACAGGCCGCCGCCGCGCCGGCCGCTGCCGATGGATTCGACGCATTACGGAGCACCGCATGACGACATCAACCACGCCGTTTCTCTCCGCGTCCGATCGCCCGCTCCACGGGCGTCACGCCCTGGTCACTGGTGCCAGTCGTGGCATTGGAGCGGCCGTTGCGCGCCGGCTGGCACAGGACGGCGCCACGGTGAGCCTGCTGGGCCGTGATCGTGCCGCCCTGGAGGCGCAGGCGGCGCAGCTTGGCCATGCCGCCGGTCAGGTGCTCGTGTGTGACGTGGCGGATGCCGATGCCGTGAGTGCCGCGCTGGGCGCGCTGCCAACGGTACACGTGCTGGTCAACAACGCCGGACAGGCAGAGAGTGCGCCGCTCGTGCGCACGACCGATGCGCTCTGGGCGCGCATGCTGGGCGTCAACTTGAGCGGCACGTTTCACTGCACGCGTGCGGTGTTGCCTGGCATGCTGGCGGCGGGCTGGGGTCGCGTGGTGAACGTGGCCAGTACCGCGGGGCTTCGCGGTTACGCTTACACGGCGGCCTACAGCGCCGCCAAACACGGCGTCATCGGCCTCACGCGGGCGCTGGCACAGGAGGTGGCCGCCAAGGGCATCACGGTCAATGCCGTCTGCCCCGGCTTCACCGAAACGGATCTGCTGGCTGAAAGTATTGCGCACATCGTGCAGCGCACGGGGCGCAGCGAGGACGAGGCGCGGCGCACACTGGCCGCCCTGAATCCGCAGGGACGCTTCATCACGCCGGACGACGTGGCCAACGCCGTCGCGTGGCTGGTTGGCCCTGGAAGCGCCGCCGTGACTGGCGTGGCGCTGCCGGTCAGCGGCGGGGAGGTGAGCTGACATGGCCACCCGCAAGTTCTCGCGTGTCCACGTTGTCAACGACGCGGACATCGGTCAGGAAGCGCGCGCCACGGTGGACGATCATTCGGCCGTGCGCCTGTGGCTCCGGCTCTTTTCCTGCAGCGCACAGGTTGAACGGCTCATTCGCAGCCGCTTGCGTGAGCAGTTCGATATCTCGCTGCCGCGTTTCGACTATCTGGCGCAACTGGAACGCCATCCGGGCGGCCTGCGCCTGAGTGATCTGTCGCGCTACCTCATGGTGACCGGTGGCAATGTCACCGCGCTCACCACGCAGCTCGTGGCGGCCGGATTTGTGGAACGCCTCCCGGATCCGAGTGACGCCCGGTCCGCCCATGTGCGGCTGACACCCAGAGGGCGGCGTCGCTTTCTCCGCATGGCTGCGGCGCATGAACAGTGGCTCGTCGAGTTGTTTGATGGCTTCGAGACGCCACATCGTGACGCGCTCTACGCGCTGCTCGGCCGACTTCGCGTGCAGTTGGCCACGCCACAACCCACCCGTTCCTCCACACCGCGCAAGGCGCGTGCGTCATGAGCACTTCGCTATGAACACGACACTCCATGCAGGACTCGATGCCGGCACCCTGCGGCAGATGGCGTCGTACCGCGCCACGCACTTCGGCTGGTCACTGCATGAGGGCGTGGCCACCATCACGCTCTCGCGACCCGAGCGCAAGAATCCCCTGACGTTCGAGAGTTACGCCGAACTGCGCGACTGCTTTCGGAGTCTGCGGCAGGCGACGGATGTGCACGCCGTGGTGCTGACCGGCGCCGGTGAGAACTTCTGTTCGGGCGGTGATGTGCACGAGATCATCGCGCCACTGGTGGCGCTCGAGGCTCCCGATCTCCTGCGCTTCACCCGGTTGACCGGTGATCTGGTGTTGGCCATGCGCGCCTGTCCGCAAGCCATTGTGGCGGCGGTGGACGGCGTCTGTGCCGGAGCTGGCGCCATACTCGCCATGGCCTCCGACCTCCGTGTCGGCACGGCGCGCGCGAGTGTGGCCTTTCTGTTCAATCGGGTCGGGCTGGCCGGATGCGACATGGGTGCCTGCGCCATGTTGCCTCGCATCATCGGGCAGGGCCGCGCCAGCGAACTGTTGTTCACGGGTCGCAGTCTGCGCGGTGAGGAGGCGGAGCGCTGGGGCTTCTTCAATCGGCTCGTGGCTCCCGAAAGCCTGATGGCCGACGCGACCAGCCTGGCGGAGAGCCTGGCCAAGGGGCCCACATTTGCCAATGGTCTCACCAAGACCATGCTGCACCAGGAATGGAGCATGGGCATCGAGCAGGCCATCGAGGCCGAGGCGCAGGCGCAGGCGCTCTGCATGCTGACCGAAGACTTTCGCGCCGCCTACGAGGCCTTTGTGGCCAAACAGCGCCCTGTGTTCACGGGTCGTTGAACCATGGCCGACACTCAGTATCTGGACTGGCCGTTCTTTGCGCCGCATCATGCCCGGTTCGCGTCCACTTTGGATGCCTGGGCTGCGGAGCACGTCGATGCCGCGTCGGCCCCCGAGGCAAATGGGCGAAACGTCGACGATCGCTGCCGGCACTACGTGCGCGTGCTGGGAGAGGGAGGTTGGCTGCGGCACGCGGTGGCCGGTCAGGCGTACGGCGGGGCATCCGATGTCATCGACACCCGCGCGGTATGCCTTGCGCGCGAGACGCTCGCGCGGCATGACGCGCTGCTGGACTTCGCATTCGCCATGCAGGGGCTCGGATCGGGCGCCATTTCGCTGGCCGGAACCCACGAGCAGCGTGTGCGCTATCTGCCGCGCGTGGCAGGTGGTGAGGCAATCGCCGCCTTTGCGCTGTCCGAACCGGATGCGGGCTCTGACGTGGCTGCGCTGCAGTGCGCCGCCACCGTTCACGCCGACCACGTGCTGCTCAACGGCGAAAAGACCTGGATCTCCAATGGTGGAATCGCAGACTTCTACGTGGTGTTCGCACGCACGGGTGACGCGCCGGGCGCCCGTGGCATCTCCGCGTTTGTGGTGGACGCCGATACACCGGGTCTCGAGGTGGCCGAACGCCTCGATGTGATGGCGCCGCATCCACTGGCCCGTCTGCGGTTCACTGATTGCCGCGTGCCGCTCAGGGCACGCATCGGCGCATCCGGTGAGGGATTCAAGATTGCCATGCGGACGCTTGACGTGTTCCGCACCTCCGTGGCGGCCGCCGCGCTGGGCATGGCGCGGCGTGCCCTTGACGAGGCGCTGGCCCGCACCACGTCCCGCCGTCTCTTTGGTGGCGTGCTCTCCGATCTGCAGCTCACGCAGGCCAGTCTGGCGCAAATGGCCATCACCATCGACTCGGCGGCCCTGCTCACCTATCGCGCGGCGTGGCAACGGGATCAGGGGCGGCCGGTCACCCGTGAGGCGGCCATGGCCAAGTATGCTGCCACGGAAGGGGCGCAGCAGGTCATCGATGCCGCCGTGCAGTTGTGGGGAGGACTCGGTGTGTTGCACGACATGCCGGTGGAGCGACTGTATCGCGAGATTCGTGCGCTGCGCATCTACGAGGGAGCTAGCGAGGTGCAACAGCTGATCATTGCGCGTGAGTTGCTGCGTGAGACCGCATCGGCCGGGGCCGCTCCGGCCCCCAGCACCTGAGCGGTGCCCATGCCGAGTGCCCACGTCGATACCTTCGCCCGGGATCATCTGCCGCCGCCCGAGACCCAGCCGGAGTTTCTGTTCGAGCTGCCGGCGCTGCAGTTCCCGCCAACACTCAACTGTGCGGCGGCGTTGCTGGATGCGCCGGTGGCCGCAGGTCGCGGTGACCGGCCGTGTCTCATCGCGCCGGGGCTGCGGTGGACCTACCGGGACTTGCAGGCGCAGTGCGACCGTATCGCGCATGTGCTCGTGCACGACATGGGGGTAGTGCCCGGCAACCGCGTACTGTTGCGCGGTGGCAATCATCCCATGCTGGTGGCGTGCTGGTTCGCCGTCATGAAGGTGGGGGCCATTGCCGTCACCACGATGCCCATGCTCCGGGCCAAGGAGCTCAGCACGATGATCGCGATTGCCGAGGTCACGCACGCGCTGTGTGACGCGGCACTGCGGGAAGAACTGGATGCGGCGCGTGCCGTGACACCGGTGCTGCAGCATATCTGCTGCTATCACGACGAGGGTCCCGACGGGCTCGAGCAGGCCATGTCGCGCCATGAGGCGCCGTTCGTGGCAGTCGACACAGCGGCCGACGACACCTGTTTGCTGGCCTTCACGTCGGGTACGACGGGCATTCCGAAGGCCACCATGCACTTTCACCGTGATGTGCTGGCCATCTGTGCCTGCTGGCCGCCACACGTGCTGCGGGCCACCGAGGACGATGTGTTCATCGGCAGTCCGCCACTGGGGTTCACCTTTGGCCTCGGGGGATTGGTGCTCTTCCCCATGTCCATTGGTGCCTCGGCCGTGCTGTTGGAGAAGGCCACGCCACCGCATCTGCTCGACGCCATTCGTGCATTCGGTGCCACGGTGCTCTTCACCGCGCCCACGTCATATCGCGCCATGGCGGCTCATCCCGAGGCGTTGCAGGGCACCTCGCTGCGCAAGTGTGTCTCGGCCGGTGAGGCCCTGCCTGCCGCCACGCGGGCCCTGTGGCGCAACGTGACGGGACTGGAACTCATCGACGGCATTGGGGCCACGGAGCTTCTGCACATTTTCATCTCGGCCGATGAAGCCCATGCGCGGCCCGGGGCCACCGGTGTCCCGGTGCCCGGCTATCGGGCGGAAGTGGTGGACGAGCAAGGCGTGCCCGTGCCGCCGGGCACCGTGGGACGTCTGCGCGTCAAAGGCCCGACGGGCTGCCGCTACCTGCGCGATGAGCGCCAGCGGCAGTATGTGCAAGACGGTTGGAACTACACCGGTGACGCCTACGTCATGGACGGCGACGGGTATTTTCACTATCAGGCGCGCACCGACGACATCATCATCTCGTCGGGCTACAACATCGCGGGGCCTGAGGTGGAGAACGTGCTGCTGCTGCATCCGGCCGTCGCGGAATGTGGCGTCATCGGAGTGCCAGACGAGGAGCGCGGTCAACTCGTGAAGGCCTTTGTCGTGTTGCGCCCCGGATATGAACCGACACCGGAAACGACCAAGGCCCTGCAGGACTTTGTGAAACAGTCGGTGGCCCCCTACAAGTATCCGCGCGCGGTGGCGTATGTGCCGGCCTTGCCACGCACCGATACCGGCAAACTGCAGCGCTTTCGCCTGCGTGACCTCGAACCTCCCGTCGCCTCATGAACACGCCACTGCTTCCGCCACACTGGCCGCGGCCCCGCGGCTACGCCAACGGCGTGCTTGCCACCGGCCGGCAGGTGCATGTGGCCGGCATGGTCGGCTGGGACGCGCAGCAGGTCTTTCACAGTGACGACATGGCCGAGCAGACCCGGCAGGCGCTGGAAAACGTGCTGGCGGTTCTGGCGGTGGCCGGCGCCGGGCCACAGCACATCGTTCGCATGACCTGGTACGTAACCGATCGGGCAGCGTATCGCGCCGCATTGCCTGCCATAGGAAAGCATTTCCGTGAGCTGATCGGCCACTACGATATTGCCATGACCGCCGTGCAGGTCGTGGCGCTCATGGAAGATCAGGCCCTCGTGGAAATCGAAGTCACGGCGGTCATCCCGGAGTAACCGACGCCGGTTGCCTCCGCGCAGTTGTGGTACGCAGGACCCGACACTCCCCTCCTCTCCCCGTGTTTCCCATGACGCTCGTACTGCGGGCGCTGCTGCTGGCATCAGCGGCGGTGCTGACGCCTGCCGTTCTTTCGGCGCAGCCCAACACCGGCAACGCCACGCCCATTCGTCTCGATGCCGCGGTGGCGGATTCGTTTGCCCGCGCCGCCCGCGCCCGCCCCCTGCCCACGGCTGCCGCCCTGCGCATCACGACGGCGCCCACCATTGACGGCCGTCTCGACGAAGCATTCTGGCGTGAGGGCACACCCATCAGCGAGTTCGTGCAGCGCGAACTCAACGAGGGCGTGCCAGCCTCGGAGCGCACCGAAGTGCGGCTTGCCACCGATGGGGTGAATCTCTACATCGGTGCGCGCATGTACGACCGCGAGCCGCGGCTCATCGTACCCGGCGAAAAGATTCGCGACGTGCAGCTCGCCAACAGCGACTACATCGCCTTCATCTTCGACACCTATCGCGACCGACAGAACGGCTTCGTCTTTGCCACCACACCCGCTGGTGTGGAGTACGATGGCCAGGTCATTCGCGAAGGTGAGGGCGGCGGCGCCAACGTGGCCGGTCAGAACCGCATGATGGCTGGCGCCATGGGCGGCTTCAACGTCAACTGGGACGCCTCCTGGACGGTGGCCACACGCATTGACTCGCTGGGGTGGACGGCCGAGTTCCGCATCCCTTTCTCCACGCTGCGCTACCAGTCGGGTGACGACGAGCAGTCGTGGGGGCACAATGTGTCGCGCATGATCCGGCGCAAGAACGAAGAGTTGTACTGGGCGTTCATTCCGCGGCAGTTCAATCTGTATCGCTTGTCGCTGGCCGGCACGCTCGACAATCTCAAGGTGCCGGTGCGCCGCATTCAGACCATCACGCCCTACGTGCTCACCTCAAGCCAGGCGCAGTGGACCGATGGAGTGCGCGCCACGCGCAGTCCCTCGGACTTCGGTGGCGAGATCAAGTACGGTGTCACGCCGTCGCTGACACTCGATCTCACGTACAACACCGACTTTGCCCAGGTGGAGGTGGACGATCAGCGGGTCAACCTCACGCGCTTCCCGGTGTTCTTCCCCGAGAAGCGGCCGTTCTTCCTCGAGAACGCCGGCGTGTTCAGTGCCGGGACGCCGCAGGCCGTGGATCTGTTCTTCTCCCGGCGCATTGGCATTGCCGAGAACGGTGCGCCGCAGCCCATCCTGGGTGGTGGGCGCCTGTCGGGTCGCATTGGATCGACCACGGTGGGCCTGCTGCAGATGGTCACCGATGCGCCCGATCAGTTCAGCACCGGACAGTCCTTCTCGGTGGGTCGTGTCATCCGCGAGTTGTCGTCGCGTTCGCGAGTGGGTGCGATGTTCGTGCAGCGCATGAGCACGGACAGCAGCGCCGATGTGAATCGCACCTATGCGCTCGACGGCCGCATCGGTATTGGGCAGGCCTGGACCAGTGACCTCTGGGCGGCACGGACGGAAACGCCTGGCCGCGCCGGCGACGAATATGCGTACAGTGCGCGTGTGGCCTACCAGACGAACGTGTGGAACCACAGTGCGCGCGTGGCCCAGGTGGGCGACGGCTTCAACCCCGAGGTGGGCTTCATGAGCCGGCCCGGTGGTTATCGCAGCTACGATGTGTCCATGATGCGCCTGGTGCGCAAGCCGGAGTGGTCCTAGTTCCGTCAGTGGAATCCACACGCCAGCTATCGCGGCGTGTTCGGACAGCGCGACGGTTTCTACCAGACGGGCTACTGGCACATCGATGTCACGGAGATCGAGTTTGCCAACAGCTCGCGCTTCGGGCCCGAGTACAACATCTCGCACGAGGGGCTGCAGGCGCCGTTTGAGATTGCGCCCGGTGTGGTGCTGCAGCCGGGGCAGTACAGCTGGGGCACGCTGGGCTTCGACTATCAGACCGACCCCAGTGAGAACATCTGGGCCAACGGCCGCTTCGATGTGGGTGATTTCTGGACGGGCACGCGGCGCGGCGGATCGGGTACCGTGACGCTGCGGCGTGGCGCGACCTTCTCCGGTTCGCTCACGGTAGAGCACAACGACGTGCGACTGCCCGAGGGGGACTTCAAGCGCACGCTCGAAGCCGTGCGACTCAACTACTTCTTCACGCCACGCGTGTTCGTGCAAACGCTCACGCAGTTCAACAACCAGCAGCGCATCTGGTCCGCCAACGTGCGATTCGGTTGGCTCAACACGGCAGGTACCGGTCTCTTCGTGGTGTTCAACGACGGCCGCGAGGCCAACGGTTTCTTCGACTGGGTGCGGCCGCAGCAGCGCACGGTGTTCGTGAAGTTCACGCGGCAGTTCGGCACGGGCGGATGAGCCAGCGACGTGGAGGTCGCGCGGTCGAGGTCGCGTAAAGGATTCCCCTATGGCGACAAGGCCCGAACGGTTGCACTATGGTCGTGCAGAGTGAGGGCGATGCCTCCACGATGCCTCGGCGGGTCGGGGATCGATCCCGATTCCTCGGGGTGAAAGAGGCGTAGCGAGACGGCACCGCGCGCATCGACCCGCTGCAACATTCCACCGCAGTGTGGAACGCGCCGTTGGCCGGGCTGCATGCCCGCCCAATCGGGTGTCAACGGGGACTCAGATGGCTGCAGGCGCCATCACGACCACAGGTCGTCACGAACCTCCTCGGACGGCACAGAGAAGCGCCGACTCAGCTGAGTCGGCGCTTCTTGCTGTGCGGTCATGGCGTTCTCGGCGCTATCTTTTGGACATGGCCGACATCTCCGCCACCATTCGCGCGCTGCGCAAGCAGTCCAACGCCGCCATCGCATCACTCGACGCGCACTACGTGGTGTCGTTCATGAGTGAAGACATCGAAGTGCAAGTGGCAGGCGGGCCGCTCCTGCGCGGACGTGCCGCCAACCAGGACGCCTGGGAAGCCCAAATGCAGGACCGGGGATTCGGGGGCTATGTGCGCTCGCCCGAGGTGGTACATGTCGCCGCTGACGGCCGCACCGCCAACGAGCGCGGGCAGTGGGTTGGCCGTTGGCGACAAGGCGGGCGCACCCGTGAGCAGCATGGGCAGTACACCGCCGAATGGCGGCTCGGCGCCATGGGCTGGGAAATCACGCGCGAAACCTACATCGAACGGTGATGACGAAATTCCTCTCCCTCCTCGTCGCCGGGCTGCAGGCCACGGCACTCGCCGCCCAGCCGGCCCCGCCATTGGCGGTGCAGGTGGAGGTGCAGCTGCCAGCCGGCAAGGCCACCACGCCACTCGATGGGCGATTGCTGCTGCTCATCTCCACCGACAGCACCCGTGAGCCACGCTTTCAGGTCAGCGACGACGTGGCCACGCAGCAGGTGTTCGGTGTCGATGTGGAAGGATGGGCGCCTGGCGGTACGCGGCTGGTGGACGCCCGCGCCGATGGCTATCCGCTGGTTTCCCTGCGTGAGTTGCCGCGTGGACGCTACTGGGTGCAGGCCGTCCTCAATCGCTACGAGACCTTTCGCCTGAGCACGGGCCACAGCGTCAAGCTGCCGCCCGACAAGGGGGAGGGGCAGCAGTGGAGCCGCAAGCCGGGCAATCTCTACTCGACGCCGCGCTGGATCACACTCGATGCGCGGCAACGCATGCGCCCGCGCGTCGTGCTTGAGCGTGAGATCGCTCCCATCGCGCCGCCAGAGGACACGCGCTGGATCAAGCACGTCACCATCCGTAGCGAGCGCCTCTCGAAGTTCTGGGGGCGCGACATGTTCATCGGCGCCAACGTGTTGCTGCCGGCGGGCTTCGATACACATCCCAACGCCCGCTACCCGCTGGTGGTCTATCACGGACATTTCCCCGCCACCTTCGAGGGATTTCGCGAAACACCACCCGATCCCAATCTGGCCCCGGACTTCTCCGCCCGCTTCAATCTGCGCGGCTACAATCGCATCCAGCAGGAACTGCATCACCAGTTCTACAAGGACTGGACGGGGCCGGACTTCCCGCGTGTGCTGCTCATGGAAGTCCGTCATCCCACGCCCTATTACGATGACTCGTATGCGGTGAACTCCGCATCGCAGGGGCCCTGGGGCGACGCCATCATGTACGAACTCATCCCCGAGATTGAGCGCCGTTTTCGCGGCATCGGTCAGGGGTGGGCGCGCATCACCTACGGCGGCAGCACGGGTGGCTGGGAAGCCATGGCGGTGCAGGTGTTCTATCCCGACGAATTCAACGGCGCCTACATCGCGTGTCCCGATCCCATTGATTTCCGCGCCAACACGGTCTTCAACCTCTACGAAGATCGCAACGCCTACTTTGCCGAAGGGCCGTGGCGGCGCACGCCGCGTCCGGGCCAGCGCAATTGGCTCGGTCAGGTGCGCAACACCATGGAGGAAGCCAATCGCCGCGAGGCCGCGCTGGGCAGCAAGGGGCGCAGCGGCGATCAATGGGACATCTGGCAGGCCACCTACTCGCCCATGGGGCCTGACGGCTACCCCAAGCCCATCTGGGACAAGAAAACCGGGGTGATCGACACCGCCGTCGCCCGCTACTGGCGCGACAACTACGACCTGTCCTACATCCTGCGGCGCGATTGGAACACGCTCGGGCCCAAGGTCCACGACAAGATCAACATCTACGTGGGCGACATGGACAACTACTACCTCAACAACGCCGTGTATCTCACCGAGGAGTTTCTGCGCTCCACCAGCAACCCGAAGTGGACCGGGGAAATTCTCTACGGAGATCGTGCGGAACATTGCTGGAACGGTGACCCCACGCGCAGCAACGCCTACTCGCGTCTGCGCTATCACCAGATGTACATCCCGCGCATTCTCGATCGCATGCGTGCCCGTGCGCCCCGTGGCGCGGACACGCTGAGTTGGCGCTACTGACTTCCACCCTTACCCGTCGCTGAACGTGTCACGCAAGAAACATCCGGATCACCACGACGCCGAGCTGGTCCTCAAACTCTATGAGCTCCGCCGCGAGGCGGTCATGCGCGAATCGCGGCGGGCGCTCGTGGCCAACTTTCTCCCGCGCAGTCTCGACGACGTCATGGCGGTGATGGCCCCTGACCATCCGCTCAACGCCGCCTTCCGACAGGTGTTCTCGTACTGGGAGATGGCCTACGCCATGGCGCGGCACGGCATCGTGCACGCCGACTATCTGCTGGAGAGCAACAACGGCGAAGGCATCCTGCTCTTCACGCGGGTCGAGCCCTGGCTGGCCGGCTATCGTGAGGCCTCGGGCAATCCGGTGGCCCTGCGCAACGCCGAATGGGTGGCCACGGAGTGCGACATGGGTCGCCTGCTGGCCGAGCGATTCCGCAAGCGCGTGCAGGCGTATCTCAAGAGCTGAGTCGGGCGTTACAGAACGGGCGATCTGTCGGTCACTATGACCGCTGGATCGCCCGTTTGTCGTTGGCAGGTCCGGCCTTCTGCAACGGACCGTCCACGGCTGTGTAACGGACCTGTCACGCAAGCCATTTGTGTGTAACGGTCCGTTACGGTTCGGTCGCAGTACGCCGGTGAATCGGTGACCGACCTCAAACCGTGGCCATGATCCGCAAGCGCTCGACTCCGCTCCTCCTGAACTCCAAACAGCCCATGGGGCTGCTCCGGCCAGCCGTGCTCGCCATCGCGATCACCGTAACCGGGTTGGTGCAACCGGCACACCTGCGCGCCCAGACCACGGCGCAAGGGCAGAGCCAGGGAGCCAGGACTGACACCACGGTGGCCGCGCAGGCCAAGCCGGCGAAGGCCAAGGCCTGGTACGAAAACATTCGCATCCGCGGCTATGGGCAGGTCCGCTACAACCGGCTGCTCGAGAACAACCCCCAGTTGCAGTGCGAGCAGTGTGACCGCAGTTGGGGGGAGAACGGCGGGTTCTTCATTCGTCGGGCGCGCATCATCTTTCAGGGGTACGTGCACCCGCAGGTGTTCATCTACCTGCAACCCGATTTCGCTTCCTCGGCCGGCACCACGGGCAACATCGCGCAACTGCGTGACTGGTACGTGGACCTGGGCCTCGACAAGGCCAACGAGTTCCGTCTGCGCGTCGGGCAAAGCAAGGTGCCGTTCAGCTTCGAGAACATGCAAAGCAGTCAGAACCGACTGCCGCTCGATCGCGCCGACGGTACGAACAGCGCCAACGCCAATGAGCGCGACCTCGGTGTGTTCTTCATGTGGGCGCCGCGCGTGGTGCGTGAGCGGTTCGCGCATCTGGTCAACGACAATCTCAAGGGTAGCGGCGACTATGGGGTCGTCACCGTAGGCGTCTACAATGGCCAGACGGCCAACCGGGCCGAGGCCAACGACAATCAGCATGTGGTGGCGCGTGTCACCTATCCCTTCCTGGTGCGCGGACAGATCATCGAGCCCTCAGTGGCCGCCTACACGGGCATGTATCGCATCACCCCCGATCAGCGAACCGCCGGTGTGAAGGGGCGCGCCGACTGGGATTACCGCGACGAACGGGTGCTGGCCACGCTGGCCATCGCGCCACAGCCGCTGGGTGTTTTGGCCGAGTACAACGTGGGCCGTGGCCCGGAGTACAATCCCGCGACGGACAGCATCGAAACGCAGTCTCTCCGGGGTGGCTTCGTCACCGTCACCTGGCAGCACCGGGCGCGTACGCAGGTCTGGTCGCCCTTCGTGCGATACCAGGTGTACGATGGGGGCAAAAAGCACGAGCGCGATGCCCGCAGCTACGACGTGAACGACGTGGAGTTCGGCGTCGAGTGGCAGCCTCATGCCAACTTCGAGCTGGTGGCCGCGTGGTACCAGGGCGATCGGCGCTTCGAAGACAAGACGCGCCCCATCAACGAGCAGGTGGGCCGCCTCATGCGTTTGCAGGCCCAGTTCAACTTCTGAGCGCGACCCGGACGCCTGGGCCTGCCAGACCAGTGACGGAATGGGTCACGCCGGGGTAGCATGGGTATGCTGTCATCCCGCCTGCGTCGTCACATGGTCCCGCTGCTTCTGCTGGGGGTGGTGTCCACCTTCACCGGCTGCGGTAGCGATGCGCCACCCGCCGGTGTGGTGGAGCTGCGGGACCTCGAGCGCGCCGAACTGCTGTGGAAGCAGCGCGGCTTCCGCAACTACCGCATGGTGGCGGCCAAAGAGTGCTTCTGTCTGCGGGAGATGGTACAGCCGGCGCTGGTGACGGTGCACGGCAGTACCATTGTGGACGTGCGCCGCGTCGATGGCACGCCCATCGAACCACAGTTCTGGTCGAGCCGTGTGGTGGTGGACAGTCTCTTCCCGCGCATTCGCGACGCGCTGCGCTCAGACTTCTACGAGCGCGTGGAGCTCAGCTTCGACAGTCGCCTGGGGTTTCCCACCCGCGCCGCATTCTACGCGCCGTCGCGTATTGCTGATGGCGACGTGGTCTATGTGATCTCGGGCATCACCCCGCTGGACTGACCGCGGCGGCGCCTACGCGCTCCCGGCAATGAGCCGCACGAGCTCATCGGTGGCGAACGGCTTGTCGAGTCGCTGCACATCGGCATACGGCGCGAGATGCTCGTCGCTGATGACCGCTCCAAAGCCGGACATGAGCACGACGGGACAGGCATTGCCCGACTCGCGCAGTCGCGTGATGAGCTCAGCGCCCGTCATGACCGGCATCGTGTGGTCGGTCACCAGCACATCGATGTCCGGGAGCCGTTCCAGACGTGCGAGCGCCTCCGCGCCGTTGCTGGCCGTTTCCACCACAAACTCGCGACGGGTGAGCGTGCGTTGCAGCACCTGTGCAATGGCTGGCTCGTCGTCCACGACGAGTACGCGCCGACGTGCACCGACCCGGTCAGTGGAAGCGGGCGTCAGCGGGCCACTGGCCGCCGGGTTGCGGCGGTGCGCGGGCAAACGCACCGTGACCGTGGTACCGCCACCGGGCACGGACTGCAGCGTCACGTCGCCGCCATGCGCCCCCACGATACCGTGCAGCACGCTGAGACCGAGGCCGGTGCCTTCCCCAACGGGCTTGGTGGTGAAGAACGGCTCGAAGGCCCGTTCGCGAACATCATCCGTCATACCGGAGCCGGTATCGCGCACCTCCAGCAGCAGGGTGGCCTGACTGTCGGCCAGTTGTCGATCGACGGCGGCCCAATCCATGGCGATGGTGAGCACTCCGCCATGAGTGGCCCGCATGGCGTGTTCGGCGTTGGCGCAGAGATTGAGCAAGACCTGCTGCAACTGCGTGGCATCGCCCAGTACCCAGGCCTCGCCCGCCTGGTCGCGCACCGTGAGTGTCACTGTGGAGGGAATGGTGGCGCGCAGCAGCGTGAGCGTTTCGTCCAGCAGGGTGCGCAAGTGGATGTCGCTACGGCGCGGCGGCGTCTTGCGGCTGAAGGTGAGAATCTGTCGCACCACCTCACGCGCGCGCCGACTGGCCACCAATACCTGACGCAGGGCGTCGGCCGCTGCAGGGACTGGAGTCGGGGCCTGCTGCACTTCGTGCGTGGCCAGCTCGGCGTTGCTCTGAATGACGGTGAGCAGGTTGTTGAAGTCATGCGCGACGCCACCGGCCAGCGTGCCCACTGATTCGAGCCGCTGCGTTTCGCGCACGTGCGCCTCAAGTTCGCGTCGCTCACGCGCCAGACGGTCCCGTTCCCGCAGATCCTGCAACTCGAGGTGCTCGAGTGTGCCTTCGTCCAGGGGAATGCGCGTACGACGCACATCGAGTGGGAGGGGCTCACCCTGCGTGGTCCGCCCCACCAGTTCCCGTCGCCACACGTCGGGCAATAGGGATTCCTGCGTATCCGCGGCCATGCCGTCCGTGGCGGGCAGCAGGAGCGCCACGCTGGTGCCGGCCAAGGCCTCGTCTTGCGCGAGGAGTTGCTGTGCGGCCGCGTTGGCCTTCCACACCACGCCATCGAGCACGAGCAGCTGCGGGTTCACCCCGTCCTCGAACAGGCGACGGAAGCGCTCCTCGCTGATGGACAAGCGACGCTCGCTGGCTTCGGCTTCCTGCGCCCGGCGCTGCACACTCCGGGTGCGCCACCGCAGCACCAGCAGCCAGGATCCCAGCAGGAGGGCCGCGTACGCGATCAGGGCGCCGGTCGCGCGCCATGCCGGCGGCTGCACCGTGAACCGTCGCTCCAGCACCGGTGAGCGGCGGCCTTCGAAGTCCATGGCCTGCACACGTAGCACGTGCGGCCCCGTGGGCAGCGTCAGCTGCGTATGCGTCGTGCGGTCCGTCCACGCCACGCGGTGCAGCGGGACGCCATCGAGTTCGACGCGATACCGCAAATCAAGATCGCGGTGGTACGAGGTGGCGTACACGGTGAGATCGAGACGCGCTTCGTCAGCCGCGACGCGGTCTCCATCTGCAATGGGCTCACCGGCACCGTTTCGCATCTCCAACCCCAACAGGCGCGGCGGGGTTCGTTCCATGGACGTGGCGCGCAGCGGGATGACGCCGGCTCCCAGCGTGGTGCCCACCCACAACCGATGCTGATCATCGATACCGCCAATGCTCGAGACAAAGGCATGCGGGAGACCGTCGGCGTCGGTGAACGAAGTCACGATGCGTTCCGGCGCACTCATGCTCGCACCGAGATCGAGGATCTGCAGTCCGTCGCCGGTCGCTACCGCGACTCGCCCATCTGGCAGCGCGGCCAGATCCAGGACTTCGCGGCCGGCTACCGTCCAGAGCCCATCGGCATCGAGACGCTTCCAGACTCGCGGACCACCCGCAAAACAGTAGGCCTCGAGGCCCGCGCCGGTGCCGAGCACCATGACATGCTCGCCAGAGGGAAGGCGAACAGTCGCGGTGGTCCGAACAAACGCCTGTCGGTTTCGTGGCGGCAGGTCCAGCAATTGCCAGGTTGTGCCATCGAAACGATACACACTGCCCTGGCGGGTGACCGCCAGGACCGACACGTGCAATTCGTCCGCACGGGGCGCGCGTGCGGTATCCACGTTGACGCTGATGATGTCGCCAGGAAATCCGGACCACGGGACGAGTTGATCCGTGTCGTCGACAATCCACGCCCCTTGTGTGCCAATCACCACCGGGCGCGTGGTCCCTCCTGGGGTGGGCATTTCCTGGAGACCGTGGATGTAATCGCCCGGACCAAGGCCGTTTACGCGGCGCCAGGTTCCGGCCGCATACTCGAACAGTCGCCACTCCACCGAAAGCAACAGACGTTGCCGCCCGTTGCGTGTGGGCAGTATGCGTACGCGCCCATCGCCGCCTTCGAGGAACACATTGTCGCTGCCCAGCGTGCGGAGCTCGGGAACCTTCACCGCCCCCACCCCCAACATCCAACTCCAGAATCCACTTTCTCCGGCGCCGCGGGTGCGCGCCAAGGCCGTGACCGGATGACCCACCCACTCCGGGGGCACCACCAAGCGTCCCGCCCCTCCGAGTTGAAATCGCAGCAGGGATCCGCTGCGAAAACCCGCATAGACGGTCACGCGGTCCCGTTCATGGGCCACGGCACGCAGCACCTGCGCACGCGAGCCGCGCGTACGTCCGCTCAACTCCACCAGCGTAAACGGCTGGTGGTCGATGCCGCGATACAGCTCGCCACTCAGTGCCCCCAGCCAGGTCTCACCGCGCCCATTCACAATCACCCGCAACGCGCGCGCGAGGTGTTGGCGCGGACCGATGGCCTGCCAGCGATTGCCATCCAGCACGAAGGCGCCCGCCTGGGTGGCCACAATGGCCTGCACACGATCCCCTGCCGGTGCTGCAGCCACGTGCTCAATGGTGAGGGCGCCGAGGCCATCGGCCGTATCCCACTGGGTCCACGCCCCGTCCTGCAGGCGCGCGACCCCGCCGCCCCGCGTGCCCACCCAGAGCACGTCGCCGCGTGACGGCGCCGCGGGTCGCGTGTCCGGCACTGCATCCACCATGGCATCCGCTGCCGGCATGCCTGCCGGCAACGGCAGTCGTTCGAAACCCACCGCCTCACGCCAACGAAACACGCCCCCTCTCGCGCCCACAATGAGCGAGCTCCGTCCGTCCGTGTCACGCCAGAGCGTGGCCGAATAAATGGGGGTTGCGCTGGCGTCGAGGGAATCCGCGCGCTCCCAAGCCGCACCGCGACGGAGCACCACGCCAAACGAATGCACGTAGTAGCGCACGTCACCGGGCCCCTCCAGTACGTCGCGATACTCGCGGCGCGACACCATCGGCGGGAGCGACTCGGCTTCCCAGCTCCGTCCGTTGAAGCGATACACTCCCTGGCTGCTGCCGGCCACGAGATGCCCGCTGCGTTCAAGGCGCAGACTGAGAACCGGAGCATCCGGCAGGCCGTCGCGTCGTCCATATCCGACATACGCGGCGTCATCGATCTGCCCCGGCCGTGATTGGGCCTGTGCGACGCGGGGGGCGATGGCACCCAGCAGGAGGAGCAGAGCCGTAAGGCGAAGGAGCATGCGGAGAGGGAGGGGGAGGCACGCCCGAAGTACGGGCTGCACCGCCCGCTCGTGTAGCATACGTCCGCCAGAACGTTTCGTCACGCACTGTTCAGCCCGACATTCCGTCAGGCATTCCCGTGCCGAGCCCGCTTCCACCTCGCGGATAGGGTCAGATCGGGAGAATCGCTAACTTTGCGCATAGGCGTGTCCGCTCAACGGCGGGCCCGGCTCGACTCGTACTCCTTTCAGCAGGTGCGCGGTCCGGCACCTGAGGTGTTCTTCATGTCCGTCGCCCCCGAGATGTCCACCACCGGAACCATGCCCGCGTCACGCGCGGCCGCGCTCGCCGTGGCCTGCGGACTGGTGGGCTACGCCATCATCGACGCCATTCCCTGGTTCAGCGCGCGCGGCATTCCGCAAGGCGCGGTGCAGCTGCTGTGGCTCATGCTCATGATGGCCGCGGCCGGCCTGTGCGGGTACCTGTCGCCGGTGAAGGCCTGGCGCTGGGGTGCGCTCGTGCTGGCGGTGCAGCCGCTGTTCATGCTGGGCGTCACGCTGGTTCGCGGAGAGCCCGACGCGTCGCCGGACACCATTCCGGCCCGCACATCCGTGTTCATTGCCTCGGTCTTCATCGCCACCGTGTGCCCCTTCACCCTGCTCGCCGCCAGCGCGCTGGCGAGCAAACGTCGACAGGAACTGAACCAATGACACAACGCGCCGAGCTCCACCACAGCGCGGCAAACCGTCTCACCCGCTTGGGCGTGTTGACGGTTGCTGCCGGCCTCGCGCTCGGCGCTTCAGCGGTTCGAACACCCGCGGCCCCTGGTGCAGTCGCTCCATCAGCCGACAGCGTGTCGTCGCGTGATCCGGTGGCGCGCCTCCAGTCGCAGCTGGCGGCCGGCACGGTGCGTTTGCGTCACGACTCGGTGCTGGGCTTTCTGCCGGCGCTGCTCGATGCACTCAAGATTCCCGCGTCGTCGCAGGTGCTGGTGTTCTCGCGCACGAGTCTGCAGACCGATCGCATCACGCCCTGGTCGCCGCGTGCGCTGTACTTCAATGACGACGTATACGTGGGCTACGTGTTCGACAGCCCCTTCCTCGAGATCGGCGCCGTGGATCCAACGCGGGGCGGTGTGTTCTACACCATGCCGCAGCGTCTGGGATCGGCAGCCACGGGTGGTGTGTCCCTGCAGCGTGAAGGGCGCACCTGTCTCATGTGTCATACCTCGCGCACGGCCACCGGTGGGGTAAGCGGTTTCATGGTGCTGTCCACCGTGGCCGACCGGCATGGGTATCCCGTCACGGGAGTGCACGAGGGCAGCACCACCGACGCCACGCCGTACGCGCAGCGCTATGGCGGCTGGTATGTAACCGGCACCGGAGGACATGCGGCCAATACCTATTCGCCGCTGCTCTTTCAGGACATCAGCGACAAGGACAGCTACCGCGCGAAGTTTCTGGCCGACATCACCGCCCGTCGCAATGACGGCGCTGCGGCGCTCTCCGGCGGCGCGGTGCAGAGCCTCGGCGAACGCTTCGACACCACGGGCTATCTGACGGGACAGAGCGATGTGGTGGCGCTCTCGGTGCTCACGCACCAGACCATTCTGCACAATCTCATCACGGCCACACACGAGGCCGCGCGCCAGGCGCTGCTGCAGGAGGCCATCACGCCGGGCGGCGGAGATACGGTGTTCAGTGATCACCCGGCGCTGCGTGGCGCCGTGGAGAACCTCGTGCGCGGTCTTCTGCTCGTGAAAGCCGCGCCGCTGCCCGCACCCATGCGCGGCAGCACCAGTTTCGCGCAGGACTTCGTGCGTCACGGTCCGCGCGACACCAAAGGTCGATCACTGCGCGACCTCGATCTCGAGACGCGTCTCTTTCGCTACCCCTGCAGCTTCCTCATTCACTCCGAGGCATTCACCGCGCTGCCGCTTGTGGCGCGGCGGGCCGTGTACGCCCGGTTGTGGGAGATCCTGAATGGTCAGGACAACACACCGGATCTGCAGGACCTGCCGGCAGCGGACCGGCAGGCGGTGACGGAGATACTCGAAGCGACCATCCCGGAGTTCGTCACACTGCGCAGCGCTCAGCGCAGCGCACGACCTCAGGGTTGAATGGCCCGCCGGCGCGCCATGAGCGCTTCGATCTCGTCGATCTCCCGCGGCACGAGCGAGAGGCGCTCAAGACCCTTGTCGGTGATGATGTAGTCGTCTTCGATGCGCACGCCGGTGTTTTCGTAGCGCTTGACGGCCGCCAGTACTTTGGCCTTGAATTGCCGATTGCGGGGCGTGTCGGGCAACACATCGAGTGCCTTGGTGCTCACGTAGATGCCAGGCTCGATGGTGAAGGCATCGCCCTCGTGAAACACCCCATCGCGACGCGCATCGCCCTGCAGCGGATCGTGCACGGCCAGCCCGATTCCATGCGTGATGCCGTGGATAGTCCACAGGTTGGCCTGCTTGCACGACGCCGGTGAGGCCGTGCAGTCCACGCGCCAGGGCGGGTCGTACTGCGCGTCTTCGCTCTCGATGAGCCCCAGTGCGGCAAGCCCCTTTACGCGTACCGCGACCGACGAGTCGGCGGCCGCACGAATGCTGAGCCCGGGCTTGCTGTTGCGCTCGGCCGCTGCCTGGGCATCGCGCACCAACTGATACAGAGCACGTTGCTCGGCCGTGAAGCGGCCACTCACGGGGATCGTCCGCGTGATGTCCGCCGCATACCCCCGGTACTCGGCGCCCGCGTCCATGACCACCAGATCGCCCGGCTTGACCGGGTCGCTGTCTTTCATGTAGTGCAGTGTGGTGCCGTTGTAGCCACCGCCCACAATGGAACCATAGGCCGGCCGTTCGGCGCCGCGCCGGGTGAACTCGTACTCCAGCGCCGCGCGCAGTTCGTACTCATGCTGCGGATTGGCTGTCAGCATGGCGGCGCGATGACCCTCGGCACTGATCTCCACGGCCTTGCGAATGAGTGCCAGTTCCGTGGCCGACTTGCGCGCGCGCACCGCCAGCACGTGCGGCATGGCATTGCGAATGGTCAGGGCCGGATGGGCACGGGTAAGCGCCTTTACTGTCTCCTGGCCGCGCGTAAGTGTGTCGAGTCGCGAAAAGTCCGTGGTCTCGACATCAGGGATGTGCCAGAACACCTGGCCACTGCCGGCGAGCGAGTCCAACACGCCAGCCAGGGCGGCAAAGCTGCGCGCCGGCATACCCGTTCGTGCCATGCTGCTGGCCGAGTCAGTGCGCTGGCCGTAGTAGAACGCCGTGCGTGCATCGAGTGGTGTGAGGAACACGGTGCTCTGCGGCACCTTGTCTTTCACCACCATGACCAGGGCATGATCGGGCTCGTTGAGCTCCGTGAGGTAGCGGAACGACGGCAGTTGATAGAAGGTGCTGAAATCGTGTACCAGCGCGCGCCCACCAAAGGCAATCAACACGCCGTTCTCGAGTCGCTCGGCGAGTGCGCGGCGTCGGGCCGCCGTTTCGTCGAGTGAGACCGACGGTGCGGCGACCGCGGTCCGCGGCCGCTGTTGCGCCGCAAGTGTGGAGCTGCCAGTCGCCAGCAGGGTGAGCAGGGCGGCGGCGGGGACGGAAAGAGAAAGGGCGCGCATCTGTGAAAGATAGCGCGCCCTCCGTACCCCTGCGGACGGGTCAGACCGCTGGCTGCGCGGGTGGCGTGCGCGCGAGTTTGACGGCGTACATGGCCGCATCGGCCCGGCGCAGGCAATCCGCCAGCAGCTCCGGCGCCTGCCACTCGGCGGCGCCCGCGCTGGCCGACAGGGGGCCGGCCTGCTCACGGAACGGCCAGGACAACACCGCAAGCTGGCTGCGGAAGCGCTCTGCCAGACGCTGCGCCAGCGCCAGCGTGGTTCCCGGCAGCAGGATGCCGAACTCGTCACCGCCGAGACGACAGGTCACGTCCCCTTCACCGATGAAGACCCGCGGCATGGCGTTGGCCAGCGTCACGAGCGCGGCGTCGCCCACATGGTGGCCGTGCGCATCGTTGAGGGTCTTGAGGAAGTCGAGATCGATGACCACCACACTCAATGGCTGGCCACTCAACGCGTGCAGTGCGGCGAGTCGCGTGAGTTGACGCTCGAACAGCAAACGGTTGCCCAATCCGGTGAGTGCGTCCGTTTCGCTGTCACGCCGCGCTTCCTCGAGCTGCGAGCCCAGTTGCTCCACGCGTGCCGCCAGTTGCCCGAATGCCTCACGCTGCGTGTGCTGGCGTTGCCGCGTCACCTGCTCGAGATGCTGCATGGCTTGCTGAATCTCCGACTTCACCGCGCCCGTTTCGAGTCGGTCGAGCGCCGATCGCACACGGGCCACCTGTTCATCGGCCACGGGCGAAGACTGCTGCTCCGCCAACAGGGCATGATGCGAACGTTCCACACAGGTCCAGAGTGCATCGCGCAGATCGCTGAGAGCCGTGTCCACGTAGCGCCGCTCATCGCGGCGATGTGAGGCAAAGGCTTGCGTGATGCCGGTCCAGTTGCGCTGCCGGATGCCTCCGGACGCGGGCGCTTCTGCCTCGCCGGCCTCCATGGCGGCATGTTCGCCGGTCTCGCGTCCCACGGCAGGCCGCTGCGCACTGCCTGGCGCCGGTGTGCCAAGCAGTGCATGTCGACGCCAGGCCTCGAGCTCGTGCTGCACCTCATGGGTGGGACGATCGGGCAGGTCGAGCACGTTTTGAACGTATTGAGCCAATACCTGTCCCAACGCGTCCAGCACCGGTCCCACCTCGTCGGCTGCCGACGTCGTAGAGGGCCCAGATGACGAAGTCGTTGGTGCAGCGGCAGGCTGACGCGAAAAGAACATGAGAAGGCGGCCGATTGTCGGAAGCTGGGCGCGTGGCAGCGCCAATGGCTTCGAGTATCGGCCGGAGTGGGCGCCGGCTTTACGACCGGCGCCTGCGAAATGCCCTTTGGCGGCCTATGCCATCAGCTCGTCACGCAACAGCCACCGCAGTACGTCCGCAGCGTGGTAGGGGCCCCCACGCGCCAGATGTCCCACAGACGCGAGGTCATCGCCGCTGGTTACCAGTGGGGGTTCCACTTCGGCGCCCCGTCGCTGGCCCAGGCCAATGTCCGCCAGCAGCCCGTTGCAGAGGCACTGTCGTCCAACTGTTGCCTCCACTGCGCCACCCTTCTTCACAAAGGCCTCGACCGGCTCGGCGGCGCAGCGATAGACCAATCGTCCGTCATCCAGGCGCACGGGTTCGCGCAGATAGCCCAGGTCACAGAGTCGTTCACGGGTCCCCGACAGTGGCGTCTGGCCGTCTCGCGTGCTGAGCTGGACGACCTTGAACGGATAACCGGTGGGTGACGCGCGTGGGTCGGTGTGCACGGACACCGTGCCTTCGCGAATGCCGTCGCAAACGGCGTGGCGCAGTTCGGGCGCGAGGCCGGACTCTTCGCAGTAGGCGAACAGTGTGCCCACCTGCACACCCGCTGCACCTGCCGCTTCGGCGGCGCGCAGACCATCCGGTGTACCGGCGCCACCGGCCACCCAGAAGGGCAGGCCCAAATCAGCCATGCGCGCCAGATCCACCGCATCCCGTTCGCCATAGATCGGCTGCCCCCGCTCGTCGAGCGTGAGCGGGCCGCGTGGTGGTGCGTTGTGGCCGCCGGCCGTCGGGCCCTCCACGACGAAGCCGTCCACGCGACCCGTGCTCTTGCGCGCCAGGGTGGCCGCCAGCGACACCGCGGACACCACGGGATAGAACGCGGGACGATGCAGGGGAGTCGTGGGGAGCGCGTGGTCGGGCCAGAGTTCTGCCGGATCGAAGCGCAGTACCGCGGCATCGTCACGCGCCGCCCCCTCAATGTCAAAGCGCAGCGTGGCCGGCGCGTGTTCGGCCAGCGCATCGAGGGCCCCGGGAATCTCGCGGGGAATCCCGGCCCCCATGATGACCGTGGTGACACCGGCCAGCATGGCCCCGTAGAGCGTGGGCAGATTGGGCATCTGCACCTTGGTGAGCAGATTGAGACCGACGCCGTGTTCGTGCCCCTCGCGGGCGAGCCAGGTTTCCACGAACGCCGCGGCCACGGTGACACGCTGTCGTGCGCTGCTCACGGCCTGCTTGTACATGGGCAGCAGGTGATAGGGCCCCCCGGCGTCGCGACCGTTCTCTCGGAAATAGCGTCGCAACAATTCGTCGGCCACACCGGGTATGGGGAAATGTGAGAGCGCCCGTCGCACATGGCCACCCGGGTCGCCGTCCTGAAGCCGCCGCACGAACACCGTGTCAATGGCCGTGCCCGACACGACCCCCAGCTGGCCCAGCCGCGAGACCGCGTTGGCCAGTCGCCAGTTGGAGACGCCAATGCCCATGCCTCCCTGGATGACCCGAGGGAGCGGTGCAGGGGGGACATTCGACGGACGCATGACAGCTCGGTGCAGGAGGATGAGTCTTCGTGATGCGCAGTGCGCCGCGCAGTGTGCCTTCGGAATGTGCCGGGACAGCACGGGTCTGCGGTATTCGCAGTTCGCCTGACGGACCTGTCGGGGAAGCGCCGACAGCCACACCGGCGCCGCTGCGGCGCGCCTTCCATGCCGCCATATGGCTGCGTGATGCGGAACACGATCATGCATCGATTCGCTCTCGACCGATCGGTGACGCGCACACAACTTGCCGGGTATTGATGGCAGGTCCTTGGGAGGGATCTACTTTCCTGGCTGCTGAGGGGCGGTCCAGGGAGGCAAGACGGGGAGCGAGGCGCACTCGGGGCAGATATGTTCCCGGCATGCGACTCCTCCCCGTTCTTGTTTCCCGCGCGCTTCGCGTCACGACTCTGCTTGCTGTGTCACTCGTGAGCGCATCGCTTTTCAGCGCCGAGACACTCAGTGCTCAAGCGGGTTCTGCGCGTCTGCGTGCGCAGCTCGACAGCCTGTCCAACGCACATCGTGGTGTGGTGGGCTACCACATTCGCAACCTCGAGACGGGCGAGACGCTCACGCGCCGCGCCGACGAGACCTTCCCCACCGCGTCGCTGATCAAGGTGCCGGTCCTGGTCGCGCTGTTCGACTTGGCTGAGCAGGGACAGCTTTCGCTCGATGATCCGGTGGTACTCACGAATCTCGACAAGGTGGGCGGGGCCGGTGAGCTGCAATATCTGCGCACGCCGCTCACGTTGCGCCTCTGGGATGTGGCCTGGCTGATGACGACCCTCAGCGACAACACGGCCACGAATCTCATTCTCGATCGCATCAAGATTCGCCGGGTCTGGCAGAAGATGGAGGCGCTGGGCCTGCCGCATACCAAGGTGCATTCGGGTTCGATGACCCGCATTGCCAGTGTGGCGCCCGACAGCTCAGCCAAGTACGGATTGGGCGTCACCACACCGGGGGAAATGGCGCAGCTCTTTGCGTTGCTGGCGGAAGGCAAGGCGGTGAGTCCGAAGGCCGACTCCACCATGCTGGAGATTCTGCGTCACAACGGCGACGACACCAAGCTGCTGCGCTTCAACTACGGCGTGCGGGCCGCGCACAAGACAGGTGACGTGGATGCCGCGCGCACGGACTGTGGCGTGCTGTGGCTCCCCGCACGCGTGGTGGCCTGTGTGATGACCAAGGAGAACGCCGACACGCGTTATTGGGCGGAAAGCGAGGGCAACGCCGTCATCGCGCACATTGGGCGGGCCATTCGCGAGGCGTGGGGGGCGGCGCCTCGCTGAACATCCCGACGGACTAACGTGGCGCGAGCGTGTCGCTCGGACTGGGCGACGCGAACTGCGTGAAGAACTGGGACTGACTGACGTCGCCACCCGCCGTGGTGATGATCTCGAGACGGGCGACAATACCTGGGCCCACTTGCAGCGTCGGGCTCAACCAACCCACGCGACCAGCCACCGCGCGAACGGCTACCTGCAGCATGCCGCCCGGTTGCAGTTCGCTCTCGGGTACCATGATGGTGCGCTGCGAATTGCCGTTGATGAGTCCCAAGCGACGATTGGACGCGCCGGTGGCGCGCACCGAGAACACATTCACGTCGAAAAATCCACGGTTGTTCACGATCATCACCACGCTGCCGCTGCTGTTGGACACGGCGTTTTTGTAGCAGCCAAGGCCGGACAGCACGACCAGCAACAGCGCCAACGGCGCCCAGCGGACGCGTCGCACAGCGAGGGGTGTTTCAGGGAGGGTCACGGTGACTCCAGCAAGCGGTCGATCATGGACTGCGTAATGAGCACCGTACCCTTGGGGCTTCGCCGGAACCGGATGGCATCCGATTCCGGATCCTCACCCACCACCAGGCCCGGTGGTATGAGTACCCCACGATCGACCACCACGTTACGCAGTTGGGCGCCACGCCCCACTTCCACGTACGGCTGCAGAACCGCCCCCTCGAGCTGCGAATACGAATGCACCCGGACCCCGGTGAACAAGAGGGAACGGTTCAGCGACGAACCGGAGATGATGCAGCCACCGGACACCAGCGAGCTGAGAGCCTGCCCGCGCCGGCCTTCCTCATTGTGCACGAACTTGGCGGGTGGAGTGATCTCGGCATAGGTCCAGATCGGCCACTCGTGGTCGTAGAGGTCCAGAGCGGGGACGACGGAGGTCAGATCGATGTTGGCTTCCCAGTACGCATCAACCGTCCCGACGTCCCGCCAGTAGGCCTCTCCTTCGGTGTCTGCCTTCACGCAGGAATCCCGGAAGCGATGCGCCACCGCCTTGCCGTGTCGCACCACATAGGGAATGAGATCCTTGCCGAAGTCTCGTGATGAATGCGGATCGGCGGCATCGCGTTTCAGCAGATCGAAAAGGAACTTGGTGCGAAACACATAGATGCCCATGCTGGCCAGCGAAAGCTGCGGGGCGCCGGGAATGCCCGGCGGGTCCGCCGGCTTCTCGAGGAAGTGCACGATGCGGTCGTGGGCGTCCACCTGCATCACGCCAAAGCCGCTGGCTTCCTTGCGCGGCACTTCCAGGACACCCACCGTGACGTCGGCGCCCTCGTTGACGTGCTGCTGCAGCATGAGTTCATAGTCCATCTTGTACACGTGGTCTCCCGCCAGGATGACCATGTACTCGGGATGATACGACTCGATGATGTCGAGATTCTGGTAGACGGCATCGGCGGTGCCGTCGTACCACTGTGTTTCACTGACGCGCTGACTGGCCGGGAGAATGTCGAAGCTCTCGTTGCGTTCGGGCCGCAGAAAGTTCCAGCCGCGCTGCAGATGGCGGATGAGACTGTGCGCCTTGTATTGCGTGGCCACGCCGATGCGGCGGATGCCGCTGTTGATGGCGTTGGAAAGCGCAAAGTCGATGATGCGCGTCTTGCCGCCGAAGTACACGGCCGGCTTGGCCCGCCGGTCGGTGAGCTCGTACAGGCGGGAGCCACGCCCGCCGGCCAGAACATAGGCCATGGACGAGCGCGCCAGGGTGCCGCGGGACGACGTCATGCCGGCGGATGCTCCATTGAAGGGAAAACAACCTGCACGCTGCCATTTTGCGTCGCGTGCGGCTTGTGCGTAAGGTAGGACATGCGAGTTATCTTCGTGGCGGCCGAAGTCGCCCCGTTCGTGAAGACCGGCGGCCTGGCCGATGTGGCCGGTGCCCTGCCTGCAGCACTCACGGCACTTGGGCACGACGTGCGTGTCATCATGCCGCGCTACCGGGCCCTGCGCGCCCGCTCCGAACCCATGGCCGGTCCGGTTGCCGCCACCTTCCTGCCCATTGGTGAGCGTGCCGAGGAGATGCGTTTGTACACCGGTGCGCTGGGTGAGGTGCCCGTGTACTTCCTCGATATCCCCGCGGCGTTCGAACGCGATGCCATCTATGGTGAGCGCGACGACATTCGCCGCTTTACGCTCTTTGCGCGTGGCGTGCTGGCGGCCATGCAGCATCTGCGCGAAGTCGATGGCTGGTCACCCGATGTCGTGCACGGCCACGACTGGCATGCGGCGCTGGTCATCAACTATCTCCGCACCTACTACGCCTATACGTTCGGCCACATCGCGTCGGTGTTCACCATTCACAACCTCGCCTATCAGGGGCAGGGGCACCCCGATCTGCTCGGCGTGGCGGGCCTCACCGAAGGCGGACTGATCGAAAACGGCATGGGGCCGGGTATCGCCGGCAGTTTCAACAGCATGGCGCGTGGCATTGCCTTTGCCGATGTCATCAGCACTGTGAGTCCACGCTACGCCCACGAAATCCTCAGCATGGAGTATGGCGAGCGGCTCGACGGACTGTTGCGTCATCGGCAGGACAGAGTGGCCGGCATACTCAATGGCATCGACACGCAGCAATACGACCCGTCCACTGACGTGCACCTCGCCGCGCCCTTTGGTGCCAACCACATGGAAGGCAAGGCCGCCTGCAAGGCCGACCTGCAGGCACGCTGCGGTTTGCCGGTTGACGCAACACGCCCGCTGCTTGGCGTGGTATCACGACTTGCCGAGCAAAAGGGCTTTGTGCTGCTCGAAGCCGTGCTCCCCTGGCTGTTGCGCGAAACGGACGCCCAACTGGTGTTGCTCGGCAGCGGGGACGCGCGCCTCGAGGGGGTGCTGCACCAGGTGGCGGCGCAGTACGGAGACCGCGTGGCGGTGCGCACGGGGTTCGACGTCGCGCTGGCCCAGAAGATCTACGCAGGCAGCGACGCCTTCCTCATGCCCTCGCGCTTCGAACCCTGTGGCCTCGGGCAAATGATCGCGCTGCGGTACGGCAGTGTGCCCATAGTGCGTGCCACAGGTGGTCTGGCCGACACCGTGCGCGAGGGGCTCGATGGCAATGGCTTCGTGTTTCACCCGTTCGATGCGCGCCACTTTCAGGAGGCCATGGCGCGCGCGCTTGCGAGCTTCCGGGACACGGACGGCTGGGCACAACTCCGTGAGCGCGGCATGCGTGCCGATCATTCATGGGCGCAGTCCGCGCGTCGCTATGTGGAACTCTATGAATGGGCGCGTGCGTTGCGGCGTCGCTGAGTGGCAGCGTTCGGATTGCCACGCATGCGCGGAGCTAGCGCGACATGGCCCGCACGCGACGCGCCCGCAGGTCATCCACCAGCGGCACGCCGCCCACCAGCAGCAGCACCAGCGCAATGGGTACGGTAAAGCTGTAACCCACGAGCTTGAATCCCATCGCGCCAACCAGGCCGCCAAGAAAGAACGCCAGCAGCAACCCGGCCAGCACACGCAGGCGCTCCGGGTCGGCGGCCACGTCGGGACCGCGGTCGCGCGAGCGGTTCCAGTACAACCACTTGCCCAGCTCGATGCCGAGGTCGGTGACAATGCCCGTCATGTGTGTGGTGCGAATGACACGATCGGACAGTTTGGTCACCACCGCGTTCTGCAGGCCCATGAGAAATGACAGCAGCAGCACGGTGGCCGGAAGCAGCAGGGCCTTCGCTTCGGCCAGCCGCGAGCCGGCGAGGCCGAAGAGCAGAATGAGCAGGGCCTCGAGCAGGAGCGGCAGGGCAAACGCGCTCGTCAGCTGACGGCGCTTGGCAAAGTTGACCAGAACGGCGCAGGACATCGCGCCAATCAGAAACGCCACGACGGCGCCGATGGCCGTCAACGCCAGCGATGTGCGACCGAGCACGAGATCATCAGCGGCCGCAGACACCGCCCCGGTGACGTGTGACGTATACGTACCCACCGCCAGAAACCCACCCGCGTTGATGGCACCTGCCACAAACGCGAGGGCCCAGCCCAGCTGACGATCGGCCCGGTAGCTCCGCTCGTGACCCACCAACGCGCGCGCGGTGCGCAGCGGCATCACAAGCCTCCGGCCGCGGGCACATCGCTACCGCGCTGCCCGTCCACCGACGACAGCAACGCGCGTGTGGCGCGATGCCGCGGCTGCGTCAGCACATCCCGCGGCGCACCGACCTCCACCACCTGCCCATCGGCCAGCACCGCCACGTTGTCCGCCACCGCCTCGGCGAAGTCGGTGTCGTGTGTCGTGATCAACAGGCTGCGTCCGTTGCGTGTCAGCTCGCGCAACCCTTCTGCCAGGGTGCGACGCCGCGCCGGGTCGAGCGCGGCCGTGGGTTCGTCCATCAGCAAGACCCCCGGATCAAGCGCGAGCGCCCGCGCAATGGCCACGCGCTGCGCCTCGCCGCCAGATACTTCGCCGGGCATGGCCGTGGCGCGATGTGCCACGCCGAGGTCTTCAAGCAGCGCCATGGCCCGCGACTCGGCATCGGGTCGCGACAGACCGCGCACATGACGCGGCGCCAGTGTGACGTTGTCCAGCACCGACAAATGGGCGAAGAGCGCATGCTGCTGAAACACGAAGCCCACGTGTTCACGCAGTGCACGCAAGTGCCGCTCGCGTGGTACCGGCCCGGGCAGGAGCGTCACGGCCTGTTCCACCACGATGCGTCCATCATCGAACGGTTCGAGCCCCGCCACCGTGCGCAACAGTGTGCTCTTGCCGGCGCCGGATACGCCCATGAGGGCCCACACCTGCCCACGCGGAACGGCCAGCAGTACGTCGTGCAGCACGGCGCGTCCGCCGCGCATGGCGCGCAGCTTCTCGATGTGGACCGCGTAGCCCTCACGGCGCCGCTGGCTGGCCATGCCGCTCAGGTCCAATGGGGCGCTCACGGCAGTCTCCAGCGTGCTTCGAGCTGTCGCGCCACGCGCGCCAGGGGCAGCGAAAGCGCCAGATACATGGCCGCGCAGAGCAGGCCGGGTACGAGCCAACTGCCCACGTTCGTGGCGTAAATGGCCGTCTGCTTGGTGAGCTCCACCACGGTGATGACCGAGACCAGTGACGAATCCTTGAGCAGCGCCACGAAGTCGTTGGTCATGGGGGCGAGGGCCAGGCGCAGAGCCTGCGGCGCACGCACGAGGCGAAACACCTGCCATTCACTGAGCCCCAGCGTGCGCGCGGCCTCGAGCTGCGCGCGCGGAATGGCCTGCAAGGCGGCTCGGTACACTTCCGCCTCGTACGCCGCGTAGTTGAGCCCAAGCCCGAGAATGGCTGCCAGCAGCGCCGGCAGGCGTACCACGCCGGCCAATCCGTAGTACAACACGAACAGCTGCAGCAGCACCGGAGTGCCGCGCACGACTTCCACGTACACCACGAGCGCGGCGCGCATCCAGCTCGGTCCGTACACGCGTCCGCTGGCCACCACGATGCCCAGCAGCACGGCCACGGCCATGGCCGCCACGCTGATCACGACCGTCAAGGCGGCGCCTCGGAGCAGCGCCGGCAGATAATTCGAGTCCGAGTCCGAAAGCGGAGGGGTGGAGGAAACCACCTCACCGACCACATTGACCCCGCCGGGGGCGGAGGTTGCGGACTGGAGCACCCGCGCCTGAAACGCAGCTTGTGCGCTGTCCCATACCTGCCAACGTCGGAAAATTCGTTCCAGCGACCCGTCGGCCATGCGCAAACGCAACATGACGTTGAGTGAATCCCGCAGCGCTTCGCGCCCCTGCGCCAGCACCCCCACATAGTGGCCAGTCGCCACCGTGCCTGGCTGAATGGCAAACCCCGGTGTGCGACGCTGCGCCTGCTCGGCAAGCACATGATCGAGCAGCACCGCCTCCACTCGGCCACTCAACAGATCGGTGTAGGGATGCACGTTGTCGTCATACGACACCGGCACCACGCCGAGGTCTTTCTGCGCATCGAGCAGGAGCCGATACGCCAGCGTGTTGCCCAGCGTTGCCACGCGCTGCCCCTTGAGGTCGGCCAGGCTGCGATAGCGGGCGGTGTCGGCCGGACGCACGGCCAGCACTTCGCGAAACTCGAAATAGGGATCGGTGACGGCATAACGGACATGCAGCGCCGGGCGATCTTCGAGACCCGACAGACCCACATCCACATCACCACGCGCCACCGACTGCTCGATGGACGCCCAGGCCACCTGCGTGAACTGGGCGGTGCGGCCAAGATGCGCGGCCATGAGCTCGGCCAGCTCCACGTCAAACCCGCGCACCAGCGACGGATCCTGCGCGTCGGCTTCCACGAACGGTGCCCCACCTTCCGCATCGCCGCCCCAGCGCAGCACGGTGTCACGGTCTGCCGCCGCTCCTCGCCCGTCCGCATCGGCAACCGGTTGACACGCCGACACCAATACCGACAACCACAGTCCCGTCATGTACAACACGGCCGAGGCCAGATGCGCGCGCAGCCGGGGCAGGGGCACGACGGCTCAGTCCCCCAGCCGGCGATCGCCCTGCAGATAGCCCTTTACGTAGTCTCTCACCGCATCGGCCAGCGACGTCACCGGGGCGATGTACTCCGCCGCGCGCAGCTTGGCGATGTCCGCCTGTGTGTGGTACTGATACTTGGCACGAATGGACTCGGGCATGTCGATGAACTCGACCTGCGGCGGCCGTTCCAATGCCCCGAAGAGCGCGGAGGTCAGCGCGAGCCATGTATTGGCCTTGCCGCTGCCGATGTTGTACAGGCCGCCGGCCGAGGGGGTCATGGCCAGATGCAGCGTCATGGCCACGGCGTCCTTCACATACAGGAAGTCGCGCTGCTGCTCGCCGTCGCGGTAGTCGGGCCGATGGGAGCGGAACAGCCGCACCACGCCGCTGTCCTCGATCTGGCCGTAGGCCTTGTGCACCAGCGAGCGCATGTCGCCCTTGTGCGCCTCGTTGGGACCGTAGACGTTGAAGTACTTGAGCCCCACGAGACGCGGCAGCACGCCGGCGCGCGCCGCATACTGATCGAAGAGGTGCTTGGAGTAGCCGTAGGCGTTGAGCGGACGCAAACGCGAGAGCGCCGCATTGCTGTTGTCGATGTCGCTCATGCCCGCCGCGCCATCGCCATACGTGGCCGCACTCGAGGCGTACACAAAGCGCACGTGTTTGCCGAGTGCCCAGTGTGCCAGTTGCTTGGTGTATTCGAAGTTGTTGCGGGCCAGGAACGTGGCGTCGAGTTCCGTGGTGGCCGAGCAGGCGCCCAGGTGCAATACAAGATCGAACTTGCCGAGCGCCCCTGAATCGAGGCGTGGCAGCAGGTCGTCGGCTTCGAGATAGTCCTCGAAGCGCAGCGGCACGAGGTTGCGCCACTTCTCATCGCGACCCAACCGGTCGGTCACCACGATGCGCTCGACGCCCAGGGTGTTGAGTGCCCACACACAGGCGCTGCCGATGAAGCCGGCGCCGCCGGTCACCAGCACACGGTTGGGGAGACGGGGTGGTGTGGCGGGCAGTGGCAGCGGTTCGAACATGGGCGGTGTCGAGGTGAGCGATCAGGGGCGTTACGCAAAATATCACCCACCGCACAACTCGGTATTCGATCACTCACGACTCGAAACCTTGACACAGAACCCGAAACTGATCAGTTCCGGGTTCTGTGTTGGAGTTTCGGGTTCTGAGTTCATTCCGCTTGGTGCTGCTCGAAAACCTGCTGCAACTGTTTCACGAGGAAGGCCAGATCCTCGCGGGATGTAGCCAACGGTGGTGAGAGCCGGAGCACCGTGCCGTGGGTCTCCTTGCACAGCACGCCGCGCCGCTGCAAGGCTTCGGCCCAGGGACGCGCCGCTTCGCGCAACTCAATGGCCCAGATCAGGCCGCGGCCACGCACGGCCACGATGGCTGGGTGGTCCAGCTTCGCCAGCTGTGCACCCAGCCACTCGCCGGATTCAGCCGCGCGCGCGATGAGCTGTTCGTCGTCCAGTACCGCCAGCGCCTCGAGGGCCACCGCACAGGCCAGCGGGTTCCCTCCAAACGTGCTGCCGTGCGAGCCCGGTTCGAAGAGCCCGAGCACGTCACGACGGCCCACCACGGCCGACACCGGATAGCAGCCACCCGACAGCGCCTTACCCAGCACGTACAAGTCGGGCTTCACGCCGTCATGGTCGCAGGCAAACCAGGCCCCGGTCCGTCCAAGACCGGTCTGAATCTCGTCGGCCAGCAGCAGCACGTTCTGCGCGCGGCAGAGCGCGGAGAGCTCGCGCAGAAAGCCCTCGGGCGGCAGCAGCACGCCCGCCTCGCACTGAATGGGTTCGACCAGTACGGCGCAGGTGTGGTCGGTCATTGCGCGACGCACGGCCTCGAGATCGCCGAACGGCACGAGCGTGAAGCCGGAGGCAAACGGCCCGAAGTCCGCCCGGTAGGCCGCTTCACTGGAAAAACCCACGAGCGTGGTGGTGCGGCCATGGAAGTTGTTGGCAAACGCGATGATCTGCGCGTGGTCCTGCGGAATGCCCTTCACACGATAGCCCCAGCGGCGCGCGGCCTTGATGGCCGTCTCCACTGCCTCCGCTCCGGTGTTCATGGGCAACACCATGTCCATGCCGCAGCGCCTCGCCAGCGCCTCGCAGAAGGCGCCAAGCTGTTCGTTGCGGAACGCGCGTGAGGTGAGCGTGACGCGCGACGCCTGCCGCGCCATGGCGGCCAGCAGCCGCGGATGCGCGTGCCCCTGATTCACGGCCGAATACGCACTCAGGCAATCGAGATAGCGCCGACCGTCGACGTCGGTCACCCAACTGCCCGAGGCTTCGGCAATCACCAGGTCGAGCGGGTGATAGTTGTGGGCGCCAAATGCGTCTTCGCGGGCAATGAGTGATGCGGTGCGGTCTGAAGGGCCCGAGACGTGTTCGGAGTGGGTGTGCACAGCGGTGGTGGTCATGTGGGGACTCCGACGGGGTCAGAGAATGCGGCGGCCAAAGGCGCTGGCCACCAGATCGGCCGCCAGCTCGGCGGTGGTGTTGCGGCTGTCGAGAATGGGATTGAGCTCGACGAGGTCCATGGCGAGCGTGACCCCGCGGTCGTGCAGGATTTCCATGGCCAGATGCGCCTCGCGTCGTGTCGCGCCGCCTTGTACCGGTGTGCCGACGCCGGGCGCTTCCGCCGGGTCCACCCAATCGAGGTCGAAGGACAGGTGCACCCCAGCCGTGCCGCGCGTGGTAATGTCCAGCGCCTCTTCCATCACTTGCCGCAGCCCGCGCTCGTCGATGTCGCGCATGGTGAACGCGCGGATGCCGAGACGGCGGATGGTCTCCCGTTCGGCGGGGTCGACGTCGCGTAACCCCACATACACCACGTGCTCCGGGTGTACCGCAGGGAACACCGAAGCCAGACGGGCGAGTGGCGGAAACCCAAGGCCCAGCAGGTGAGCCACGGGCATGCCATGCACGTTGCCGCTGGTGCTCGTTTCGGGCGTGTTGATGTCGGCGTGGGCGTCGAGCCAAAGCAGCCCGATGGACTGTCCGCGTTCGGCCATGGCGGTGGCGGTGCCGGCCACGGAGCCGGCCGCCAAAGAATGGTCGCCACCAACCACCAACGGACAGCATCCGTCGCGAATGGCGGCGGCCGTCCGGCCGGCCAGGTCGCGGCACACGGCCGTAATGGCGCCCAAGCGCGCCTCCGGGGTGGCCGGCAGCGATTCCCGGTCGGGAACGGTGACGTTGCCCACGTCCTGCATGGTTGTTCCAAGACGCGAGAGCTGGGCGACGAGGCTGGACAGACGCAGGGCTGATGGCCCCATGTCGACGCCACGCCGACTGGCGCCAAGGTCCATGGGCACCCCGATCAACCGGACTGGCTGGGGGGCCTGACGGCCGCTGAAATCGGAACCTGTAGACATGTATCTACGTTGCGCCCTGTCCCATGCCAGCAACAAGCACAACAATATGTCAAAATGTGAGCTGTGCTGAGCAATGTGCCAACAGGGATTTACGCAATGTACAACAACGCATTTGACAGTTACCGGTCCGCCGGACTAATGTCGGCCTATCAGATCCCACCTACCACCGACTCCCTCCTATGAAAATCAGAGTCCTCACGGCGCTACTCGGTGCCTTGGTCTGGACGACGCCCGCCGTCGCCCAGGACAAGGTCGTCACCGGTAAGGTCAGCCGTGAAGCTGGGGTGCCCCTTTCCGGTGTCACGGTCATCGTGAAGGGCACCAATACCAGCACCCAGACCAACACGAGCGGCGACTACAGTATCCGCGTCAGTGTGGGTCAGACCCTGCAGTACCGGTTGATTGGCTACCTGCCGCAGGAGCGCAACGTCGGCAGCGGCAACATCATCAACGTCATGCTCGACAAGGCGGCGGCGAATCTCGACGCCATGGTCGTGACCGCGCTCGGCCAGCAGGCCGTGCAGCGTAGTCTCGGTGTGTCGCAGCAGACGGTGGCCGGCGCTGATATCGCGCAGACCGGCCGCGAAAACTTCATCAACGGTCTGCAGGGTCGTGTGGCCGGTGTGGAAGTCACGAGCACTTCGGGTCTGCCCGGTGCGTCGAGCTCGATCACCATTCGTGGTGTGAGCTCGATTTCCGGCAGCAACCAGCCCCTGGTCATCGTGGACGGTCTGCCGCTCGACAACAAGACCACCAACACGAATGTGCTTGGCTCCGATGCGCCCGGGTCGCAGACCGCGTTCAACAATCGCGGTCTCGACTTCACGAACCGTGCGGCCGACATCAATCCGGACGACATCGAAAGCCTGGTGGTGCTGAAGGGGCCTGAAGCGGCGGCCCTTTACGGCATTGATGCCGCCAACGGCGCCATCGTCATCACCACCAAGCGCGGTCAGGCGGGCACGGGTGGCTTCACCTACAGCAACAACATCCGCATGGACCAGACGCGCAGCCGCCCGGAGCTGCAGCGCGTCTACGGACCCACGTCGCAGGCCGGTGACCTGCTGGGCTCGTTCTCGTACTTCGGCGCTCCCTACGCGCCCAACACCACGTTCTACGACAACGTCGACGGGTTCTTCCAGACGGGCGTGTCGCAGCAGCACAACCTGACGTTCAGTGGTGCCACGGCCGATTCGCGCATCAACTACCGCCTGGGTCTGGCGGTGACGGATCAGGAGAGCGTCATCCCGACGCTCGGCCTCAACCGCGTAAACCTCACGGGTGCCACCGGTGCACAGGTCAAGGACTGGCTCAAGGTGGACCTGTCCATGGCCTACACCAAGTCCAAGAACGATCAGCTCATTGGCGGCGTGGGCGGCCCGCTCATCGGCCTGCTGCTCTGGCCGCAGACCGATCAGGCTTCGGACTTCCTCACGCCGTCGGGCCAGCGCCGCCGTATCACGCAGCTCGCCGCCGGTGGTGAGACGGACAACCCGTACTTCTCCATCAACCGCAACGGGCGCGAGGACAAGAACGAGCGTCTGGTGGCCAACCTCGGATTCGTTTTCACGCCGGTGAAGTGGGGCAGCCTGCGCTTCAATGTGGGCTCCGACGGCTACACGGCCGAGAACCTGATTCTGCGTCATCCGGAGTCGGCGGGCGCCGGTTTCAACAACAACGGCGTGCTGGATGTGGCGACCGACGTCACGCGCAGCATCAACACGCAGACGATTCTTCAGATCAATCCCATCAAGCTGACCAGCCGTCTCAAGCTGAGCGGCCTGGTGGGCAATCAGATCAACGACTACCGGTCGCAGGTGAATGCCATTCAGGGCATGCAGTTCCTCGACCCGAACTTCGTCTCGATCAACAACACCAGCATGCGCGCCCCGCGCACCACGCTGGCACAGCGTCGCCTGGTGGGTGTGTATGGTCAGGCCACCTTCAACTGGTCCGACTACTGGTTCGTGAACGTTGCCGGCCGAAACGACTGGACGTCCACGATTCCCATCGAGCGGAACTCGTTCTTCTATCCCTCGATCAACACCAGCTTCGTGCTGGATGACGCCTTCCCGGAGCTCAAGAAGACGCTCACGGCGCGTCTGCGCGCGGCCTACGCCGAGGTGGGCAAGGACGCCCGGCCCTACGCGTTCCGGCCGGCGCTCGAGTACAAGCTCACGACGGGCGGTGGCTACGGCTACGGCTTCACGGGCCCGAACGTGAACCTGCGGCCCGAGTTCGCGAAGTCGTACGAGTACGGCGCCGACCTCGGCTTCTTTGGTGGGCGTCTCGGTCTCGACGTCACGACCTACCGCAAGGAGACCACGGACCAGATCGTGAACGACATCCGTGGTTCGTATGGTACCGGCTTCATCCTGTTCAACCTGAACGGCGCCTCCACGCGCAACACGGGTCTTGAGATCACGGGCCGCGCCAAGATGGTGAACCGCGCCAACTTCGGCTGGGACATCATCACCAACTTCGACCGCTCGCGCGGCCGTGTGCTCAAGCTGCCCAACGAGCTGCCCGAGTCGTACGTGTCGGACACCTGGCTCTACGGCAACGTGCGCAATGGTGTGCAGCCCGGTCTGTCCACGCGCTCGCTCACGGGCCTGTTCTACCTGCGCAACAACAAGGGTGACCTGCTCATCGACCCGACCACGGGTCTGCCGCTGCGCTCGACGGCCTTCATCGACGCCGGCTACGATCGCCAGCCCGACTGGACCATGGGCATCACGAACCAGGTCCGCTACAAGAACTTCACGATGTCCATGCTGTGGGACATCCGCCGTGGCGGCGACGTGTTCAACGGCACCGAGCAGCTGCTCACCTCGCGTGGTCTCACCAACCGCACGCTCGACCGCGATCAGCCGCGTGTCATCGACGGCGTGCTGCGTGACGGCCGCGAGAACAGCGACAATCCCACGCGCAACAGCATCGTGGTGATTCCGGCGGTGCAGAACGGCTACTACACGGCCATTTCCGAAGAGCTGTTCATCGAGAAGGACATCAACTGGCTGCGCCTGCGCGACGTGACCATCCGCTACGCGCTGCCGGCTTCGCTCCTCAAGGCCCGTGACGCCAGCGTGGCGCTCACGATGACCGACCTGTTCGTGTTCACCAACTACTCCGGTCTCGACCCGATCGTGAACGGCAACAGCGCGGCTGTGGGCGGTTCCGGCGCGGCAGGTATCGACGTCGGCAACTTCCCGATTCCGCGTGGTATCGCCTTCAGCCTGCGGGTGAACTACTGATGAAGACGATGCGACTTTCCGCTGCGCTGCTTGTCGGCGCCCTCTCGCTGTCCGCCGTGGGCTGCGACGACTTCCTCGACGTCAACGAGAATCCCAACGCCCCCCAGACCGTCTCGGCCAATCTGTATCTGTCGCCGATGCTGCACTGGATGGTGACCTCGCCCCAGTTCGACGGCCGCTTCATCGGCCGCTACACGCAGCAGTGGTATCTGCCGGGCACCACGTTCAGCACCTGGGACCGGATGGGCTACGATCCCTCCAGTGACAACGGCGGCCAGCTCTGGCGCGACGTGTACTGGAACATCGGCCAGAACCTCGTGGACATGATGCAGAAGGCCGAAGCCGAGGAGCGCTGGGACCTCCTGGGTGTGGGCTATGTCATCAAGGCCTGGGGCTGGCAGCAGCTCACCAACGTGCACGGCGAGCTGATCATCAAGCAGGCCTTCGACCAGACGCGCTTCACCTTCGACTACGACAGCGAGGAGTTTGCGTATCAGGAGATCCAGCGCCTGCTGGGTGAGGCCATCAAGAACCTCGAGCGCACCGATGGCGCGGTGGATCCGGCGTATCTGGGCCGCACCGATCGCATCTACGGCGGTGACCGCACCAAGTGGCTCAAGCTGGCCTACGGCATGCTGGCGCTCAACCTGAACCACTTCAGCAACAAGTCCAGCTACAAGCCGCAGGATGTCATTGCGGCCGTGGACAAGTCGTTCACGAGCAACGCCGACGACGCGCTGCTGGCCTTCCCGGGCACGGTCAACGACGACACCAACTTCTGGAGCCGCACCCGCAACAACATCACGAACTACCGTCAGACGCGGTTTGTGGTGGGCCTGCTGGATGGCACCGAGTTCGGTGGCGCGGTGGATCCGCGCCTGAGCCGCATGCTCTCACCGTCACCGGACGGGGTGTATCGCGGGCTGGACATCAATACGCTCAACTTCGGCGGTCTGGCCGCGGCGCAGCAGCCACAGAACTTCTTCGGCTATGTGGGAGCGGGCGGCCTCGGCCTGCCCAGCCGCTACATCTTCTCGGAGAAGTCGCGGCTGCCCATCATGACCTACGCACAGCTGCAGTTCATCAAGGCGGAAGCGGCGTACCGTGCGGGCGACAAGGCCACGGCCCTGGCGGCTTATCGCAATGGCGTGGCGGCGCACATCGACTTTGTGAACGCCCGCAACCGCGACGACAACCAGACGCCCACGCAGATCACGGCGGCCGAGCGGGATGCCTTCCTGGCCAACCCGAACATCGTGCCGAGCGCGTCACAGCTCACGCTCACGCACATCATGAGCCAGAAGTACATCGCGCAGTGGGGCTGGGCGCACGTCGAGCTGTGGACGGACATGCGGCGTTACAACTACACCAACATCGATCCGGCCAGCGGCCGTCAGGTGTATCCGGGCTTCGTGCTGCCAGTCAACCTGTTCCCGGACAACGGCGGCAAGATTGCGCAGCGCATCCGCGCCCGCTTCAACTCGGAGTATGTGTGGAACCGTGCGGCGCTCGACAAGATCGGCGGCCTCGCGCTGGACTTCCATACCAAGCCGCTCTGGATCACTCAACCGTAACCCACCATGACCACTTTCTCTTCTTTGCGTACGATGGTCGGTCGGGTGGCCACGGTGCTCACCGCGGCCGCGCTGCTGGCCGGTTGTGAGAAGAACGCGGTGCAGGATATCACCGGCAGCCTGCCGGCGTCCCGCATCAAGTTCTTCAACTTCGGTGTCGGCGCCCCGCAGGTGCACTTCTACGGCAACGACCGCAAGCTCACTGCCACGACCTCCGGCACCGGCGTCGAGTCGACGGTGGGCGTGGGCTACGGCGGCGTGGCAGCTGGCGGCTTCTACTCCGCCATCGAGCCGGGCCAGTACACCTTCACGGCCCGCATCACCGCCACCGTGGACAAGGACCTGCCGGTAGCCACGGTGCAGGGTACGCTCGAAGCCAACAAGAACTACTCGTTCTACACGAGCGGTACGTACAACACGGCCACCAAGACGATGGACGGGTTCTTCGTCGAAGACGCGTTCCCCGAAGATTTTGACTACACCCGGGGATACGTGCGTTTCGTGAACGCCATCGCCAACTCGCAACCCATGGCGCTCTTTGCACGCGACCAGCTCACGGGCACGGAAGTGGCGATCGGCGGCAGCGTCGCGTACAAGGCAGGTGGGGCCTTCACGGCCATCCCGAACGGCGTGTACGATCTCTTCGTGCGCGCGCCGGGGTCCACCACCAACCTCATCACGCGCACCGGTGTGTCGTTCACCAACGGCCGCACCAATACGATCGCCGCGCGTGGGACCATGGGCACCACTGGCACGAGCGCGCCAGCGCTCGATAACACGCTCAATCGGTAAGCTCCGGCCCTCGGAAACCAGGAGACCCCGGCACCCGCCGGGGTTTCTTGTATCCGGCGGTATCGGTTTCACTCTCCGCGCGCCTGCCTGCGCCATGGACGATCTCGATCATCAACTCATCGCTCTGCTGCGCCAGAACGCGCGGGAGAGCGTGGCCTCGCTGGCCAAACATCTGCGAGTGTCACGTGGCACCGTGCAGAACCGCATCGACAAACTCGTGGCCTCACGCACGCTGCTCGGCTTCACGGTTCGCACGGCACCCGATGCCGGCACGCACCGCGTACGCGCGGTCACCATGATTCGCACGGAAGGCGACGCCGACGCGGTACTCAAGTCCCTGCGCGGCTACCCGGAGGTGCGGGCGCTGCACACGACCAACGGACGCTGGGATATCGTGGCGGAATTGGCGACGGATACGCTGCAGGAGTTCGACGAGGTGCTACGGCAGATTGGCAAAGTGCGCGGGGTGGCGAATACGGAGACGAGTTTGCTGTTATCGACGCACAAGTAGGGGTTTGGCGGAAAAAGCAGTCGGGGCGTTCTCGGTCCACCGCTCTGGGACGTGCGCCATGGGTTCTGGGTGTGCGTGGTGCAGCGGCGGCACCGCGCTATCCGGAAGTTGTGGAAAACGAGATCTCGCCCCCGAACCACTCGAACACACAACCCATAACCCACGTCCCACGGCTGTGGATCGCGGCAACTTGCACCGACGGTTGCGAATTCTTATTGTATCAATTGCTGTTCCAATTACCCATCCCATTTCGATCCCATGTTCCCCACCACCGCCGAGTACCCCATTGCCATCCGGGTCTCCGACCTGGATCCATCCGACCACCAGTCGCTGCACGAACCCATGATGCGCTGGGACGCCCTGGTCGTGCTCATCGGGACCGTGGCGCTATCATATCTGGCTTAGGGGCTCAGCCGTTTGGCGGAGCCGACCGGTTCGTCCCGCGTTCCGTTCCGTCATGAACTCCGCTGTCCCTCAACCGGCCTCGGCCGCCGCGCCGCGCCGCGATACGCGCTCCCCGCTCCAGCGTTTGCTCAAAGGCATCGAGCTCGCATGGCGGCGCGGGTTCTTTCGTGTGCTGGCCGGTATCATCTGGCTGAGTGACCGCTTGCCGCGGGGCCCGCGCGTGCCAGGGCCGCAGCGCGTGCTGTTCCTGCGCCCCGACCGCATCGGCGACATGATCGTGTCCACGGGCGTCATCCGCGCCATCGGCGGCGCACCTGATACGGTCCTCGACGTGCTCGCCGCGCCGGGAAACGCCACCGTGCTCGCCGCGGAGCCCGCCGTGCGACGCGTGCACGTGCTCAACCGCCGGCGCTTCGCCGACCTGCGCGCCGCCGTGCGCACCCTGCGCCACGAGCGCTACGACGTGGTGGTGGACTGCATGCCCACGGCCCCATCGGTCACCATTCTGCTCATTGTGCTGGCCATTGGCGCCCGTCGGCGGGTCGGTACGCGCGGACGCGGGCTCGACCACATTCTCAGTCCGGCCACGCCGTCGCTGCCACTCGAGTCGCACATCGTGGACCACCTGTCCCTGCTCGTGCCGCCATTCCGGCCGGACGCCGCCACGCTCGACTTGAGCCCGGTTCTGGCTCTCACCGACGGCGAACGGACAGGCGCCGAGCAGGTCTGGGAGGTCGACAAGTCGCGACAGATGCAAATCACCAAGAACGCATTAACGCGACTCTTGGTGAATATCTCCGCCGGAAAGGCCGCCCGCTGGTGGCCGGCCAGTTCCTACGCCGCCGTGGTTGCCGCCGCCCGCAAAGCCCGGCCCGACCTGCAGGTCCTCATCATGTGCGCGCCCAACGAGCGGGACCGGGCCGAGGAGCTGGCCGAGCTCACCGGAGCGGGAATTGCGCCCACCGGCAGCTTGCGCAGCGCCATGGCCATAGCCGGCGCAGCCGATGTGGTCTTCACGCCCGACACGTCCATCGCTCATGCGGCGGGTGCGCTGGGGGTGCCGGTCGTGGACATGCTGCTCCACGGCAAGGAGAGCGGCTGGGGCGTGTACCGGCCGCTCGGCGAAAACATGGAAAGCCCCACTGATCAATTGCAGGACCTGGGGCCTGAGCAGCCAAGCGCCGCCTTGCTCCGTGTCCTCTCGCGCGTGGCCCCGCAGCGCGCACGGGGCCACGCCACGCCGGTTACTTGACGCCCAGCTGCTTCCTGAGGAAGGCTACGGTGCGCGGCCAGCCGTCCTTCGTGGCGGCAATGTTGGCTTCTTCTTCGGCCGGGTTGCGGCCGCGCGGGCTCGGGTCGCCCTGTGCGCGCAGGAAGCCATGCACCGCGCCCTGATAGTTGATGCCCTCGTACGTCTTGCCGTTGGCCTTCATGACCGAGTCAATGGCGGGCATGAGCGCGGCAATGCGCGCGTCGGCGGTGCCGTTCAGCATGAGCACGGGCTGCGTCACCTTGCGCAGGGAATCGGCATCTACCGTAGCTGGCACGGCGGCTTCTGTGGCGGTGGCCGGACGACCCGGCTTGGTGTACGGCGCGCCGTAGAACGGCACGGCCCCGCTGAAGCCCTTCACGCCACCGTTGACCGCATGCGCCCAGGCCGTCGTGCCTCCCCAGCAGTAGCCAATGACCGCGTAGTGCGGTGACGCACTGGGCAAGGTCATGGCGTAGTTGGCCGCGGCGATGATGATGCGATTGCGCTCACCCGTGTTGATGCCGCCGATGAGTGCGCGGGCCGTGTCGGAGTTGAGCTCGACGGACGACGGACCACCGGGCCGCACACGCGAAAGGAAATCGGGCGCAATGGCGATGAATCCATCGGCTGCCACCTGATCGGCCACGCCTCGCACCCAGGTGGAGAGTCCGAAGATCTCATGCACAACGACCACCACCGGTGCCTTCTGGGACGCCGTCTTGCTGAACGGATACACAACCCAGGCCATCACCGAGTCGGACGAACCCGGCGCCGAGGGAAACCTCACCCACTCGGCATGCCGTGGACTGTTCTTCACGCGCTCGGCGGCCGCCGCGTTGCTTGGAGGGAGTGAAGCATCCTGGAAGACCGGAGCCGCAGTGACTGATGGCGCCTCGAGGTCCTGAGCCATCATGTGCGCGCTGTGGTCGTCGTTGCTGGGGCCACCACGACCACTCGTCGCCGGTTCGATGAGCGCGGAGCGCGTGTCATTCACACGCTCCGGTGTATAACGCTGCGTGGTGCAGGCGGCGGTCAGCAGCGCGGCGCCTGCCAGCAGGGGCAGGGGACGCACAGCCGCGCGAGTGGACACGCAAGAACGGGAGAGCCGCATGAGAGGTCCTGGGAAGGAAGTGAGAGCGTCGAATGTACAGCGTGCGGCGTGGCGTGACACGGGCCCCTGCTGCAGTTTGCGGATATGACGCCTGTTTCGGTTGTTCTGTTCCTCGCCGCCTGGCTGCCTGCCATCGGTTCGTCACACCTTGCAGCGCGGCCGTCTTCCGCGCAGCCGGCTGCCGCACATCCGTTGTGTGTGGACGCCGACGCCTTTCTTCGTGGCGATCGGGCCATGCAGACCATGGTGGAGCCGGATACGGTGAACGACTGGCGGACGCGGCAGCGGCAATTCGGCTGCAAGGTCACGGCAGCGGGGGCCACCACGCAGGGCGTGCAACGTGAGGCCGTGTACTTCTACGAGCGCGTGCGCGCCACGGGCTGGGTGCGCACGCCCGATCCGCGCGACGCACCCAACGAAGGCGCACTGCGCTTTCGCAAGGGCAAGGCGGACTGTCTGTTCAACGTGTACGGCGACGCCATGCTCATGACCGACGCCGAGATGCTGGTGGAGGACCGGCGTCCGCTCAAGCCGGGTGAGGTGCGCTACCACGTGTACGCCATGTGCATGACGGCGATGCCGGCGGCGGCGCGGGATAGCAGCGCACACTGAACAACCCACTACTCGGAACCTGAACACAGAACCCGAAACTGATCAGTCTTGAGTTCTGGGTTCAGGTTTGGAGTCTTGAGTTTGTTCAGTGCGTCACCGCCCCTCGGTCCGCCTGCCCCACCACCTGCCGGTACTTGCTCAGCACGCCACTCGCCACCGGCTGCGCACGATCCGGCACTGACGCCAATCGCGCCGCGAGTTCGGCCTCGCCAACCTCGAGCTCGATGCGCGCCACACCGGGCCGCGCATCAATGGCAATGATGTCGCCGTTGCGCACGGCGGCCAGCGGCCCGCCAACGGCAGCTTCGGGTGCCACGTGGCCAATGCACAACCCACGCGTGGCCCCACTGAAGCGGCCGTCGGTGACGAGTGCCACCTGCTGTCCCATGCCCTGCCCGTACAACAGTGCCGTGATGCCCAGCATTTCGCGCATGCCGGGCCCACCGCGCGGGCCTTCGTTGCGAATGACCAGCACCTCGCCGGCCGCATACTGACGCGCCACCACGGCCGCCTGCGCGTCCTCTTCAGATTCAAACACGCGCGCCGGTCCTCGGTGCACGAGCGTGCCCAGGCCCGCCACCTTGAGCAACGCACCATCGGGTGCCAGCGACCCGCGCAGCACCACCACGCCGCCGTCTGCGGAGCGGGCGTTGTTTGCCGCACGCACCACCTCACCGTCGGGCGCGGCGCAGGTCGACAATTCCTCCGCCAGCGTGCGCCCGGTATAGCTGAGGGCATGACCATGCAGATGCCCCGACTCGAGCAGCGCGCGCAAGACCACCCCCACACCACCCACGTGGTGCAGGTCGCGCGCGAGAAAGCGTCCGCCCGGCTGCAAGTCGGCAATGAGCGGCGTGCGCGCAAACACCGCCGCCACGTCGTGCACCGTGAAGGCGATACCCGCTTCGCGCGCAATGGCCGGCAGGTGCAATGCCGCGTTGGTGGAGCCGCCCGTCGCACTCACGGCCGCGCAGGCATTCTCCAGCGCCTCGCGGGTGACGATATCGCGTGGCTTTGGCGCATCGTGCATGACCGCACGCATGAGCGCGGCCGCCGCGCGGCGCAGCATGGGCGCCCGCGCGCTGTACACCGCCGGTATGGTACTGGAGCCGATGGGCGAGAGGCCCAGCGCCTCACCCACCATGCCCATCGTGTTGGCCGTGAATTGTCCCGCACAGGCCCCGGCGGTGGGAATGCAAGCCGATGCCCGCGCGCGCAGCTCTGCCTCGCTCGTTTCACCGGCCAGCACACGACCAATCGTTTCGTAGGTCTCGCCCACATGCGTGTCGCGGCCCTGCCAGTGACCGGGCAGCGTGGCCCCGCCATGTATGAATACCGACGGGACGTTGCAGCGTAGCATGCCCATGATGAGACCGGGCAGGTTCTTGTCGCAGCCGCCAATGGCAAAGATTCCGTCCCACTGATGGCCCTCGGTGCTGGCCTCCACGCTGTCGGCAATGAGTTCACGCGACACCAGTGAGTAGCGCATGCCGCGATGCGCCACACTGAGGCCGTCGCTCACCGATACCACCGGACACTCGTGCGGCATGCCGCCGTGTGCGTACACCCCCATGCGCGCGTGCTGGGCCTGCTCACGCAACCCGAGGTTGCAGGGGCTCATCTCGCCGCCCGTGTGAAACACCCCGATGTGCGGGCGCGCGACTTCGTCGGCATCCTGCCCCAGCGCCTCGAAAAATCCGTGCGTGACGGCGCGCACGACGCCCTCATGAATGGCCTGCGAGCGGAAGCGACGCGGGCTCGTCATGAATCTGACGCGGAGCTCGTGGCGCGGCGCAAGCGGATGAGGCGCGAGGCGTCGGCATCGGGACCTACCTCGGCTTCCACGATCGCGCGCCGATATTCGCTCAGCGCGGCGTAGGTGATGGGAATGTCGGCGCCCACTGATTCCGCCAAACGCACCACCTGTTCGATGTCCTTGCGGAACGTGGAGACCGCACCAAGTCGCGGGGTGTCCACGTTGCCAGCCATGCGCGGACCAAACACCTGCAGCGGTAGCGAATCGGCCCAGCCACCCGCCAGCGCCGCCGGAAGCCGCGACGCATCCACGCCGCTGCGTTCGGCAAAGGCCAGCATCTCGGCGATCACCATGAGGTTGCAGGCCACCAGCTGCTGATTGCAGCTCTTCGCGAGCTGACCCGCGCCGTGTCCACCCATGTGCGTCACGCGTTGGGCGAGCGCATCGAACACGGGGGCCGCGCGTTCAATGTCGGCCGCCTCACCGCCGGCAAACACGATGAGCGTGCCCTTGCGTGCTGCCGGCGTGCCGCCGGATACCGGCGCGTCCAGCCAATGCGCACCGCATTCCGCCTGCAGGCGCTGGGCCATGCGCTGGGTCGCGTCGGGAGCAATGCTGGACAGGTCGACAATGAGATGCTGCGCGCCGAGCACCGTCAACAGGCCGTCGTGACCAAACACGACCTCCTCCACGGCGGTCGTGTCGGTAAGGCAGAGGCATACCAGCGCGGCGCCCTGCGCCGCATCGCGGGCACTCGTGGCGGCCTGCGCTCCCGCCTCCAGCAGCGGTGCCAGCTTGTCGCGCGTGCGGTTCCACACCACGACCTCGCGTCCGCACTCGAGCAGACGTTCCACCATGGGCGTGCCAATGAGACCGGTGCCGATGAACGCGATGCGTGCGGCCGTGGGTGTGGTCATGATCAATGCGTGGCGGGGGCGTGCATCAGCCGTTGAGATGCAGGCCGTTGTCGATGCGGATGGTCTCGCCGGTAATGCCGACGGGGCCATCGATCAGAAACAGCGTGAGCGCAGCCACTTCGTCCGGCACCAGCAACCGCTTGAGTGGTTGGGTTTCGAGATAGCGCGCTTCGACCGCAGCCAGGGCGTCAGGGTCGAGAACCCGGCTGGGTAAACCACCTGCCACATATCCAGGCGCGACGGCGTTCACGCGAATGTGCGGCGCAAGCGCACGCGCCATGGACAGCGTGAGACTGATGACGGCGCCCTTGCTGGCCGCATACGCCGCGGACGACCCCACACCGGACAGACCCGCAATGGACGAGTAATTCACGATCGCCCCGCGGCCACTGCGCTCGAGTGCACCGCGACAGGCGCGGATCATGTGAAAGGTGCCCATCACGTTCACGTCATTGGTGCGCGTGAACTCACTGGACGGCAGCGCCTCGAGATCGTGATGCGGAATGAACCGTGTCACGCCGGCGCAATTCACCAGGCCATCGATACGTCCGAAGGTCGCCTCGAGCTGCGCGGCGGCAGCGCGGCAGGCCGCGTCATCGGTGACATCGAGCGGCAGAACCAGCGCCTCGCTGCCCAGCGCACGGCAGGCAGTGGCCACGTCTTCCGCGTCATTGAGTGTGGACGGCAGGGTGGCGATGCCCACTCGCCAGCCTCGTGTGGCAAAGGCGCGGGCACAGGCAGCGCCGATGCCCGTGGCCGCACCGGTGATGAGCACAACAGGAGACATCGAAACAGCGGACATGGCAGCGGGGAAAGGAGCAAAGTCAGGGAAGACGCGTTACGCGATGCGCGTTACGCGATGCGCATCACGCGATGCGCGTCACGGGACGCGTGTCAACACAAAGTCCCAGGCGCGTGAGGCGCCGAGGTGCATGGCCGTCACGCGGCCGCGGCGGTCACGCGAGAACCACACGGCCTCGCCGGGGCTGGCAAACGCATCGCGAAACGTGGGAATGAGCGTGCGCTCAACGCCTGCGCGAGGACTCACGACCAGACGGTCGTCACGTACCGTCACGGTCCATGTGGTCCCGATCTCGTCACTGTGATAGCGACCGGCCAGTGCTGCCAGTTCGGCGGCGGTCGGCGCCCACGGCTGCTCGGCGCGATGACGCCATACCACGGAATCGCCATCGCTGGTCACGAAGCGCAGCGTGGGCGTGCGTCCATCGCTTTCCATGGTGGGGCGCACGCGCAGGTTGCCCGCCTGCAGCGTGCCGTCAGCCAGGGCACGCACCGGTGCTTCGCCAAGTCGCAGCACACCGCGCACCGTATCGAGACGTGTTACCGTGTGCCAGCGGGTGTCCTCATACAAGCCGCGCCAGCGCAGCAGCGCCGGGGTATCGAGTGGCACTGTGTCGGGCGCCGAGGCGCGCGGCAACTCGGGGTGCAGCGCATCCACCAGGGCATGTGAGTAGGCCGTGGCCGACGCACCGGCCGCGTTGCACAGCACGGCGATAGACAGGTTGTTGAGCTCCGGATAGCGCGCGAGATACGTGCTGTATCCGGCCGTGGACCCTGAATGCGCGATCTCTGTGGTGCCCCTGTAGCGCTCCACCGTCACACCCAGCGCGTAGGCAATGTCGAGCCCGTTGTTGAGTCGCATGCGTCGCGTGAGCGAGTCGGTCACGGCGGAGCCCAGAGCCTTCGTGGTCAGTGCCTCGTTCCAGCGCAGCCAGTCACCAACCGTGGTCCACAGGCCCCCTGCCGCAATGATGTGATCGAAGGGCATGTCGAGTCGCCACGTGTTCCCCACCCGGCGATACGCCTGCGCCAATCCCGGCACCACGCGCGTATAATCGTCGCGCCAGGACGTGTGCTGCATGCCCAACGGCTCGAAGATGCGCGTGCGCGTGAAGTCGCTGAACGACTGCCCGGCCACACGCTCCACGAGCGTGCGCAGCAGCAGGAAGCCCGAGTTGGTGTACGAGTAGTGCGCACCAACCGGGTAGTTGAGCGAGCGCTGCGCGGTGATGAGGGCGAACACGTCCGGCTGCGTGTGCACCCGCGTGCCACGCGGCCAGCCCTGCCAGGCTACGAGGTTGCTCCATTCGCGCAGACCGCTCGTGTGTGTGAGCAGATGCCGCACGGTGATGGGACGGTCGTACACCGGCAGCTCAGGGAGCCAGGTGCGGGCATCGGCGTCCAGCGACAGTTTGCCGTCTGCGGCCAGCAGCAGCACCGCCGTGGCCGTGAACTGCTTGGCCACCGAGCCCGACTCGAGCACCGTGGCCGGGGTGATGGCGCGCGCGCCCGCCAGATCGGCCATGCCGTAGCCGCGTTCAAGCAGCACCGTGCCGCCGCGCGCCACGCCGACCGCGCAACCGGGCGACTGCGTGGTGTTCCACGTCGCAAATACGCGATCACTGGCTGCCACGAGGTCTGACGGTGGCAGCGCCATGCGCGGCAGCACACCGGGCAATGCCAGAGCCGTCGCGGGCTGCACTGACGTGCGCTGTCCGGACGCGCCCTGTGCATGAACAACCCGCGCGTGGGCAAGGTGTGCCACAGCCCAGAAGGCCAGCGTGGCCGACTGCGCACGCGAGGACCAACCGTACCGCGGGGCGAGGAGAGTGCGGGTGGTGGAGAGCATGCGCGAATGTACCGCCTCGTCGCGCCGCCGCCACCTCGCCTAGCCGTTACTCCGGACGTCGCATGACCGCATCCACCACGGCCGAGCGCCCAACGTGCTTGCGGCCCTCATTGAGGATCGGTTCGTGTTCGATGAGGTGCAGGATCTCCCAATCCGCAAACCATGCGCGCAACAGATCCTCGGTCCACAGCTGGGCCGGGTTCGAGGGGCCGCCGGTCTGATACTGCAGTTGTCGTGGTGAGTACCCCTCGAGCAACACCAGACCACCGGCGCGCGTCGCCCGTTTCATGCCGGCAATGATCTGCGCTTGTTCTGCCGGCTGGCCGAATTGAAAGAAAATGCCGGCCACCACATCGAAGTCGGCCTCCGGCCAATCCCAGGTCAGCACATCGGCCTCCTCGATCTGCACCGTCACGCCGCGCGTGGTCGCCAGACGTCTGGCCTTGGCGATGGCGTTCGGCGCCACCTCCACCGCATGCACCTCGAGCCCCTGCTCGGCGAGCCACACCCCGTTCCGGCCTTCGCCGTCGGCGACAGCCAGCGCACGCTGGCCGGGCCGCAGCCGGTGTGCCTGTGCCGCCAGAAAGGCGTTGGGAGCCGTGCCGAAGATGTACTCCGGGGTGTCGAATCGCGCGTTCCAGAACTCACTCATGATGCAGTAATTTAGTCCCATGCCCATCTACGTCTACGAAACGATTCCCGCCGCGCCCGATGAACCCGTCGAGCGCTTTGAACTGCGGCAGTCCATGTCTGACGCACCGCTCACCCAACACCCTGAACGCCCGGTCCCGGTGCGGCGCGTGCTGAGCGGTGGACTGGTGACCTTCATGCCGAATAGCGCCGACGCCTGTGCCGCACCCGGTGGCTCGCGCGGTGCCGCGCCCATGGGTGGCTGCGGTGCCAGCAGCTGCTGCATGAACTGAGTGCGCTGATGCCCGCAAAAAAGAAGGTTCCCAAGTCCGCGCCCTACGAAAAGGGCGCGTGGGCCCATGTGTTCGCGCCACGCACCAAGGGCGAGCGGCGGTACTGGCTCATCAAGTCCGAGCCGGATGTCTTTTCATACGACGACCTGGTGGCTGCGCCCAAGCATACCACCTGCTGGGACAGTGTGCGCAACAGTGGCGCGCGCAACTTCCTGCGCGACGGCATGAAGAAGGGCGATCGTGCGTTCTACTATCACTCGAACGCCGAACCGTCGGCCATTGTCGGCATCTGCGAAATCGTGAAGGAAGGCTATCCGGACCACACGGCCTTCGATGCTTCGCACGATTACTTCGACGCGGACTCCGATCCCGCCCACCCGACCTGGTTCATGGTGGACGTGAAGGCGGTCGCAAAGTTCAAGACACCCGTTACGCTGCCCGACATCAAGGCGGACCCCGCGCTCGCCAACATGGCGCTGATCAAGGTGAGCCGACTGTCCGTCGTGCCAGTCAGCGCCGCCGAGTGGGAACACATCTGCCAACTCGGCGGCGTCGCACCCTGACCCTTATTATCTGACCGAGGTCAGATAATGTTCGTCAGCTGGCCCTGGTCCCCTTGATCTCCGAGGGGGCCGGCGTCGCGCTGACGAAGGGCATCTCGCGCAGCATGCTGCCGCGGAGATCATTGCCGTTGGCGTTCAATGTCCACGTGACCGTAACTTCACGTGTGGTCTCTTCGCCGTTGAGGTTCATGCGCACGGTTTGCTTCTGCACAAACTCGGCGCCGCGTGCGGAAGCCTTGCCGCTCAGTGTCACCGGACTGGTCGGCGCCGGGCGTCCATCGCTGCGCTTGGTGACGAGAATGCTGGCCACCAGCGAGTCGCCACGAGACTCGATGCTGATGACGCCACTGGCCATGACGGGTGTGACCACGTCGTTCTCCACCACGCGACCCAGCTCCCACTCGGCGTTCCACTTGCCGAGGAGGGAGGACACAGATGGAGCGGACTGGGCGGCGGCGGACAAACTGCACAACGCCGACGCGGCGGCGATGAAAAAGATGCGGCGCATGGTAGGCTGAGGCTGATGGTGACACAGGGCCACACACAGCGTGGCCAGGATACGACTGTGTCACCGACCGGGGCCGTCAGGGTTGCCACGGCCCCCGGCGGCCCGGCGCTGGCCTGCCGCTGCCTTACCGAGGGCTCATCGCCGACGCCGCGCCCGCAGATACTGATCGGGCCAGGGGCCATCCTCGCCGAGTTGGTGGGCAGCCTCCAGCGGCCAGCGCGGATTGCGCAGTAGCTCCCGCGCCAACAACACCAAGTCTGCGTCACCATCGCGCACGATCTGCTCGGCTTCCTGCGGCTCGGTGATGAGACCGACCGCTGCCGTGGGCACGGCAGCCTCGGCACGGATGCACCGTGCGAACGGCACCTGGTACAGGGGCTTGACGTCGATCTGCTGCGCCGACGTGAGACCGCCCGATGATACGTCGATGCAATCGACGCCAAGCGCGGCAAGCTCGCGACTGAGCGTGACACTCTCGTCGATGCTCCATCCGCCCTCTGCCCAATCCGTGGCCGAGATGCGCACGACAACAGGCAGATCATCCGGCCACACCGCACGCACAGCGCGCGAGACCTCGAGCGTGAGTCGCATGCGATTGCTCAGCGAGCCGCCCCACGCGTCGGTGCGGGAGTTGGCAAGCGGCGAGAGAAACTGGTGCAGCAGGTAGCCATGCGCCGCATGGACTTCCGCCACCACAAACCCTGCTGCGAGGGCGCGGCGTGCGGCGTCAGCAAAGGCCGTTACCACCTGCGCGATGTCTGCCTCGGTCATCGCGCGTGGCTGCGGATAGCTGGCGCTATAGGCCACGTCATCGGGCCCCACCACCTGCCATCCACCGTCTTCTGCTGACACGGCCCCCTGACCTTCCCAGGGTCGCCTGGTGCTGGCCTTGCGACCGGCGTGGGCCAACTGGATACCGGGCACCGCCCCCTGTGCGCGCACAAAGTGAGTGATGCGCTGCAGCATGGGAACGTGCTCGTCTTTCCAGATGCCCAGATCGTACGGCGAAATGCGTCCCTCGGGCAACACACCCGTGGCTTCGCAGATCACCAGGCCGGCGCCACCGGTGGCGAAGCCCCCCAGGTGGACCACGTGCCAATCGGTCGCAAACCCGTCGACACTGGAGTACTGGCACATGGGCGAGACGCCAATGCGGTTGCGCAGCGTGACCGAGCGCAACGTAAAGGGCGAAAACAGAGCGGACATGGCTGGCTGCCTGGTAACGAACGGACCGATCCCTGCACTCGGATGGCAGGGATGCATTGCACAAATATGGCCGGCCATGCAGCATCAACGACACCGCCGCCCGTTGCCGCCTTCGCGCTTGTCATGACCGACCATTCTCCAATTCTTGCCGGTATCGCGTTTGTCACGCTGGTCGTGGCACTGACGGCGTTCGGCCGACGATTGCCGGTCCCACCGCCGGTGCTGCAGGTACTTGCTGGCCTTGGTCTTGCGGCGCTGCCCGGTGTTACGGTGCCCACGCTGCAGCCGGATCTGGTGTTCTTCGTTTTTCTGCCGCCCATTCTCTGGGCGGCGGCGTTCTTCACGTCGCTGCGTGAGTTCAAGGCCAATCGGCGCCCGATTGGTTTGCTCGCCATTGGCCTCGTGGTGGTGACGACCGTGAGCGTGGCCTTCGTGGCGCGCTGGCTGTTCCCCGATATGCCCTGGGCCGTGGCCGTGGCTCTCGGCGCCATTGTCTCGCCGCCCGATGCCGTGGCGGCCGCCGCGGTTGTTTCACGTCTGCCGGTGCCTCGCCGCGTGATCGTGATTCTCGAGGGCGAGAGCCTCGTGAACGATGCGTCCGCGCTCGTGCTCTATCGCACCGCGGTTGCCGCCGCGGTCACCGGTGTGTTCAGTGTGGCCGAGTCGATGGTGCGGTTCTTTCTCGACGCCGGTGTGGGTGTGCTGATCGGTCTGGCCACGGGTTGGCTGCTCATTCAGACTGCGCGGCGCACACGCGACGAAATGGCCGAGGTGCTGCTCACGCTGGCCGGGCCGTATGTCGCGTGGCTGGTGGCGGAAGAACTGCACGTGTCGGCGGTGCTCGCCTGTGTGGCCGGGGGATTGTACACGCGTCAGTATCTGTCGACGGCGGTGGGGCCTCGCTCGCGTGTGCAGGCGCGCGCCGTGTGGGACCTGCTCGTGTTTGCGCTCAACGCGATGATCTTCGTGCTGCTGGGCATGCAGTTCACGGCGCTGCTGCGCTCGACCACGATGGCGACCCTTCCGTCGCTGCTCTACCCGGGCTTGATCATCAGTCTGGTACTGGTGGCGGTGCGTCTGGTGTGGGTACCCGTCGCCACCTGGTGCCCGCGCTTTCTGTCGCCCACGATCGCGCGCAATGAACCCGTACCGTCGGCCAAGGCGGTCTCGTTGGTGGCCTGGACCAGCATGCGCGGCATTGTGTCGCTGGCCACGGCGCTCGCTCTTCCGCTGACTCTCGCCGACGGCTCGCCGTTCCCGTACCGCCAGGAACTGCTGTACATCACCATGACCGCCATTCTGTTCACACTGGTGGTTCAGGGCTGTACGCTGGCGCCGCTCATCCGCTGGTTCCGATTCGCTCCCGAAACCCATCACCTGCATGAGGAGCGCCTGGCGCGCCTGGAAGCGGCGCGTCGCGCGCAGGATGAGCTCGAGGACGCGGTGCGCGAGGGCACCGTATCAGCAGAAGACGCCCGGTGGTTGCGCGCTGAGCTTCGCGAACGCGTGGAACGCTCCCATACCACGGGCACCAGCGGCGACGCCGCAGGGCGGGCGCGTTCACGCGATGCGTTGCGCACCCGCATGCGTGAAGCCGAGCGGCGATTGCTGCTGCGATTGCGCAACGAAGGCGCGATCTCGGACGAAGTGCTGCGCACACTCGAGGAGGAACTGGATCTCGACGCCATGCGCGGGCACAGTCACGCGCACTGACGCCGCCTCGTCCTGGCTCAGGGCACCATGGGCCCTTCAGCCGCAGGGGCGAGGCGTGTGCTGCCCTCCGGCAGTCTGTCCAACCGGCTCAGGCGCTCCACATCGATGGCCAGCGCTTCGTCCATGGACTCGATGAAGATGCTGGCGAATCGGGCATCCCAGGTCACGTCCTCCCAGGTGTAGGAGTGACGCACGGAAATGCGTGTGGAGAAGGTTTCTTCGTGGGCCGTCACGAGAATGAGAATCTCCGCGTCGCCATCACGCAGGCGTTCGGGTGTCACGCCTCGCAGGGGGCTGTCGGCCGTGAGCGGATGCACGACGGTCCAATGCAGCGGAAAGAAGGCCACATCGTCGCGCTCGAGTGTGAGGCGATGGAAGTTCCGCTCGCGTACCCCATCGATGGTTTCGAGCCAGGTGACGTACACGGCGGCGTGCACATTGGTGAGCTCACTCATGGACTCGTTGACGAAGCGGAACATGAGCCCGCGTCCGCCCTCGTACGGCGCAATGACAACCGAGTCGCTGAAGCGCAGCTCGGCGCGTGGCCGGGTGAGGCGCGCAATGACGAGGCCGGCGATGATCATCCCTACCAGCGGCCCCAGTAGCGCCTGCACGACGGTGAGCGAGTGCGCCGCAGCTCCCACGGCGTGCATGCCGTCGACACCCGTCGTGGTGAAGATGCTCACGCTGTAGACCAGCGCCGCAAGAAAGGGGTCGTCCAGGCCCAATGTGTCGCTGCCGGACAGCGCACCGGGCCCCAGTGACCGATAGGCGAGGGCAAACAGCCCATTCACCAGCAGGACGATACCCACCGTCCATACGAGAAAGTCGCGCCAGGTCGCGCCGAGGGCCGCCAGATAGGCCCGGCCGGTGCGTGCGCCGCGCAATCCCAGTTTTCGGGCCGTGGGCTGCCCGGCACGCGTGAGAAAGCGCCCGCGCGCAGTGTTGGCCACCACCCGGCCGAAGCCGAGGTCGCTGTCCTCGGTGGAGGTGGTGGCAAAGGAGCCGCGCTCGCGGTCGCGCTCGCGTGCCGCGTTTTCGTGAGATGTGGAGGGCATGGTCATGTGCTGCGCAGCATGGACACTGGTGAAATGAGGCCGTTGGTCCCGGCCAGGCGGCGAGGTCCGGCCCGTCACGCTATACTCGGGTCATGACCATTCGAACGGAAGAGGAGCTGAACGGCATGCGGCGGGTTGGGCAGCTGGTGGCGCGCACGCTCGATGCCATGGAGGCTGCCGTGGCGCCCGGTGTGACCACCGCGCAGCTCGACACGATTGCGCGTGACCTGGCCACGGCACACGGTGCCCGTTCGGCGCCCCAGCTCACCTACGATTTCCCGGGCTTCACCTGCATCAGTGTGAACGACGAGATCGTCCACGGCATCCCGGGCGCGCGGGTGTTACGCGAGGGTGACCTCGTCACGCTCGACGTGACGCTTGAGCTGAACGGCTACATGGCCGACAGCGCCCGCACCGTGGCGGTGGGCACGCCGCCCAGGGGTGGCGCGCAGCTGCTGCGCATGGCACGCGAGGCACTGGAAGCCGGCGTGACCGCTGCGCGGCCGGGGCGCCGGGTGCGCGATGTCGGGGCTGCCATCGACCGCTGCGTGCGCAGCCATGGCGGGCGGGTGTTCCGTGAACTCGCCGGACACGGCATCGGTCGGCAATTGCACGAGGAGCCGACCGTGCCCAACTGGGACGACCCCGAAGCGGACATGGTGCTGCACGAGGGACTGGTGTTGGCGGTGGAACCCATGCTGGCCGGTCGCGTGGCCCGCGTGGTGGAGGATGACGACGGCTGGACCTACCGCACACATAACGGCGCGCTGGCGGTGCATCAGGAACACACCATCGTGGTGTGCGCCGGTGGCGCGGAGATTCTCACCCTCGCCTGAGCAGCAACATGCATCGACGGGATTTTGTGCAGCAGGCCGTGCTGGGCGGTGCGGCATTGGCGGCATGGCCGCGCCTTGGCGGGTCACGCCTCGGCGGGTCGCGTGTTGTTGATCTCGCAGCGTCGCAAACCGCCGTTCAAACGCTGCGGGTCAACGGGGAAAGACTGAACGGCTGGCTCTCAGCCTTCGATCGTGTGGGGCGCACGCCGACCGGCATCAATCGTGTCGCGTACTCGCCAGCCGATCTTGAGGGACGGGCCTTCACGCTCGACCTCTACCGCCAAAGCGGACTCACGCCGCGCATTGACGCGGCGGGCAACATCGTGGCGCGCATTCCCGGCACGCGTGCAGACGCCAAGCCCATCGTGATTGGTTCCCACGTGGACTCGGTGACCGACGGCGGCAACTTTGATGGCCCGGTGGGCTCGTTTGCCGCCATTGAAGTGGCGCGCACACTGGCCGAAAATGGTCGGCGTCTTGCGCACCCGCTCGACGTGGTGGTGTGGCAGAACGAAGAAGGGGGCACCTACGGCAGCCGCTTCTGGGCGGGTCTCGTATCGGAGGCGGATCTGGACAAGGTCGCACGCAGCGGCAAGACCATTCGCGAGGGCGTCGGGCTCATTGGCGGCAATGTGGCACAGATGGCCTCCGTGCGCCGTCAGCCCGGCAGTGTGCACACCTATCTCGAGTTGCACATCGAGCAAGGTGGTTTGCTGGAGAAGGCCGGTCTCCAGATTGGCGTGGTGCAGGGCATTGTGGGGCTCCGCTGGTTCGAGATCACCATCACCGGTTTCGCCAATCACGCCGGCGCCACTCCCATGGACCAGCGGCAGGATGCCATGCTGGCGGCGGCGCGTTTCACCGTGGCGGTCAACGAGGCCATTCGGCGTGTGCCCGGACGGCAGGTGGCCACGGTGGGTCGCGTCAACGTGACGCCCAACACCACGAACGTCATTCCCGGTCAGGTGGTGCTCACGGTGGATCTGCGCGACATCGAACAGCGCACCATCGAGCAGTTTACGCAGACTTTCGAGCAGTTGGGGCGCGAAATCGGCGAGGCCACCGGCACCCAGTTCCGCTTTGCTCGTCTCACCGACAGCAAACCCGCACTCGCCGATCCGCGTGTCATGGACCTCGTGCAAAGCGCGGCCACGTCCCTGGGCTTCACACATCAGCGCATGCCCAGTGGGGCGGGGCACGACGCCCAGGAAATGGCGCACCTCGGACCCATGGGCATGATCTTCATTCCCAGTGTGGGCGGAATCAGTCATTCGCCACGCGAGTTCTCACACGCCGCCGACATCACCAACGGCGCCAACGTCCTGCTGCAGGCAGTTTTGGCCGCCGACCGCGCGCTCGACTGAACCGCATGGCCGCTCTGCATCTCGTCACCGGTGACGCACCGGCGGCGCTGCTCGCGCATCTCGACGAGCGCCTGCGCGACACGCCGCTCTCGCCGTTCGACGACGAGACCATCATCGTGCAGAGTCTCGGCATGGAGCGCTGGGTACGGCAGCAACTGGCCAGGCGCCGCGGGTGCGCGGCCAGTCTGGCGATGCCCTTTCCGGCGGGGTTCTGTCGCACGCTGGCGGACACGCTCCAGCGCGACGCGGCCTTTGCGGGGCACGCGCCGACGCCGCTCGATAACCGCTTCGAAGAAGCCGCCCTCACCTGGCGCCTCTACGCCGCGCTTGGTGAGTCGGACCTCCTGCAGCATGCCGCCTGCGAACCCCTGCGCGCGTATCTGCAGGGCGCTGACGATCGCAAGCGTTTTGGACTGGCCCGCAGCATCACGGCGCGCTTCGACGAGTATCGCCTGTATCGCCCCGAGGTGATGCTGGCCTGGGAAGACGGTCGGCTTACTACGACGTCAGCGGCCGAAGCCTGGCAGGCAGCGCTTTGGTGTCATCTCCTGCGTGGGGAGCGCCCCATGCATTTTGCCCGCTGGTTCACCGGCACCGTTGCGCGCCTCGAGCAGGCGACAGTTGCGCCGTCGGGTCTGCCGCCACGTGTGGTGGTCTTCGGCGTCTCCACCCTGCCGCCCGTCTTCGTTCGACTGCTCAGGGCTGTGGCACGCTTTGTCCCGGTGCATGTGGCAGTACTCTCACCGGGACAGGACAGTTGGCGTGCACAGGCTGCACGGCATCCACTCGCGGCGCGTTTCGCGGCCGCGTCCCGTGAGTTGTTGCAGGACCTCTCGACGCCCACACCGGGTGTGTCCGTTGACGTGGTGCACACACACGTGTCGGTACTCGGTGCTGAGGACGCGCGCGCACAGCCCACCAGTCTGTTGCACCAACTGCAGAGCGCCCTGCGGGCAGGAACAGCCGACGCATCCACTACATTGCTGCAGCCCGGCGATCGTTCGCTCACCGTGCAGGACTGTCACTCGCCGCTTCGGGAACTTGAAGTGCTGCGCGATCAGCTGCTCGATGCCTTCGCCGCTGATCCGACGCTCAGGCCGCACGATGTGCTGATCATGGTGCCGGACGTGGAGACCTATGCGCCGCTCGCGGAAGCCATCTTCGCCAACGAACACGATGGACTCGCACGAATTCCGTTTCGTGTAGCCGATCGCGCACTGTCCCGAGAGGTATCACCGGCGCGTGCGCTGCGCGAGTGGCTGGATCTGGTCACAGCGCGCGGCACCGCGAGCGAGCTGCTCAACCTCTTGTTCATTCCGCCCGTGCGTCGTGCTGCGGGCGTGTCCGGTACACAGCTCGACCGCATTGCGGGCTGGGTACGTCAGGCCGGCATCCGATGGGGCGAGAGCGGCTCGTCGCGCGCCGAAGAGTTCGATGTCCCCGAAGTGAACGACCATACATGGCGACAGGGGCTCGATCGCCTGCTGGTGGGCTATGCCGTGGGCAATGTGCCGGCCGTCCTCGATGATGTGCGTCCGGTGGGCGGCGATACCTCCGGTGACACGGCGCTGCTGGGAAGCTTCGTGGAGTGGGTCGAGCGGGTGTTTGACTGGCGTGGCCGATTCAAGATGGAGCGTTCGGCGCGAGAATGGTCCGAAGTCCTGCAGGCGCTGCTCTCCTGGTTGGTTGAGCCTGGAAGCGACGAGGAGCGGCAGGCGGTGGATACGCTCCGGCGCGACATGGCGACACTGGCCGATGCTGCGCAGCATGTGGGCGCCCTGCCACTACCCTTCGAAATCGTGCGCGAGTGGCTGCGCGCCAGCCTTGACGATGGGGAGCAGGCCAGCGGATTCCTTACCGGTGGTATGACGCTCTGCGCCATGAAGCCGATGCGCGCGGTGCCTCATCGGGTCATCGCCATGCTGGGCCTCAGCGACGACGCCTTCCCCAGGCGTCAGCGACGCACGGCGTTTGATCTCATCGCCATCGAACCACGCCGTGGTGATCGCGAGGTTCGTGTCGACGATCGGCAGCTCCTGCTCGATACGTTACTGTGCGCCGAAGATCGGTTGCTGCTTTCCTTCGTGGGGCGCTCCCAGGTGGACAACGGCGAACTCGCGCCGTCCATCGTGGTGGCCGAACTGTTGGACTATCTCGATGCCACGGTACGGGTGACAAGCGAGCCGTCAGGTAATGGGTCAGGCAACGCCGTGTCCTCACAAACGGCGCGCGCATTGTTGCATGTCCGTCACCAGCTACAGCCGTTCAGTCCGGCGTATTTCTCGGCGACCACCTCACGCGACAACGCGCTGTTCACCTTCGATGGCAGCATGGCGCGCGGTGTGCGGGCGGCGCAGCATCGCAGTGAACATCCCACACCGTTTCTCGATCCGCTGCCGACCGTGCCGCCGCTGGTACGCGACGCCCACCGTGCGCCGGAGCCCTGGCTGCGCGTCAGCGTAGAGGAACTGGTGGACGCGTGGAGTCATCCGGCGCGTTGGTATTGCCGCCGCGTCCTGCAAATGGACGTACGACGCGGCACTGACCGCTTGGACGACGTCGAGCCACTGACCGTGGACCCGCTGCTCCGCACGCGCATGCAGCAGCAACTGCTGCAGCGTACGCTGCAAGGCCAGCAGGTCACTGCGGATTTCCTGGCGTACGTACAGGCTGGTGGCGAGCTGCCGCCTGCCGCGCTCGGCGAAAGCTGGATGCAGCGGCTGCACGATGATGTCCAACCGCTGCTCGGTCGACTGAATGCATCGCTGCGGCAGCCGCCCATGACCGTGGATATCACGGGAGCCGACTGGCACATGCAGGGTACGCTGGACTTGCAGGTAGACGGCGGGCAGTGGTGCGTGCGCGCCGCCAAGCTCAAGGCGCGCGATCACTTGCTGGCCTGGGTGTTGCACCTGGTGCGTACCGCGGCCGCTGAGGGTGGCGCCACCTGGCTCTACGGCACCGATGCCGCTGTGAAACTGTCCCCGCTGACTGCAGCCCAGGCCATGACACGGCTGGATGCCCTGGTTCAGGGCTTTCGCATCATGAACCGCATGCCGGTGCCGTTCTTCACGCAGAGTGCGTGGACATACCGGGAGATGCTTCGCAAGGGCACGGTGGATCAGGACCGGCTGTTGCGCGATTTCGAGGCCAGTGGTGAGTACGCCATCGGCGCGGACGGCAGTGATGATCACGTGCACGCGCTGTGGCGGGGCCTTCGTCCACTCGAGGTGCTCTGGGCTGACTTCAGTTCGTGGTGCGACGTGTTCTGGCAGGACCACGAGGTCACGCCGGTATGACGGCGAAACCGAGCACCGCACCAGCCGCCCGCGAAGCCTTTCGCGCCGATCGTTCGCCGTTTCTTCCCGGCATATCACTCATCGAGGCAAGCGCCGGCACGGGCAAGACGTTCAACATTGCCAAGAGCATGGTGCGTCTGTTGCTCGAGCGGCGAAGCGATGGCGCGTGGATGGTGGAGGGGCTGGCCAACATTCTCGTGGTGACCTTCACCAAGGCGGCCACCAACGAGCTCGTGACACGCATTCGTGAGGAATTGCGTCTCGCAGCGCGCGCGTTCGCGGCGCCGGACATGGTGAACACGGCGAATGCGAGTGTGCAGATTCTTCGCGCCATGGCGGCTGGCCGTGAGGAAGATGCCGCCATGCGCCTGCGTGAGGCCGTGGCCACGCTCGATACATTGGCCGTGTTCACCATTCATGGCTTCTGCAAGCGTGTGCTCGACGAGTACGCGTTGGAAAGTGGTACACCCTTCGAAGCGGAGCTGCTCGAAGACGAGCAGGATCTTGAGCGCTTGGCGCTACAGGACTGGTGGCGACGCTCGGTGTACAGCGACCGTCTGCTGGCCGCGCTGGTGGTGAGTGAAGGATGGACGCCCAATCAGTTTCATGCTGACTACCGCATGGCGCGGCGCGCCGCCGACGTGCGCCTTGATCCAGACGAGTCTGCAGAGATCGTTCGGGCCGAGTTGCTCGAACAGGCCATGGCCTTCATGCGCGCCTGGCAGCACCTTGGTGCGTCGGGTGCAGAGCAGTGGTTGGGCAACAAACCCTTCAAGGCCAGCTCGGCGATGTCCATGGCTGATGCCCGACGCGCGCTGTTTGCGCAGGTGGACGGGGCCGTGCGCGAATCCGAGGTCATACAGCAGCCTACGGTGGGCCTGCTGACGCTGGTACGTCAATTCAGTACCAAGGCGCTGAGCAGAGACTTCGACCGGCGCAGCAAAGCGGGCAAGGCCGCGGTGACCGATCTGGCCCTGCAGCCACTGGTGGAGGCTGCCGACAGTGTGCTGGCGTCCATCGCTCGCATGGAGCAGGCGCTGCGTGCCGATTGTGTGCACTTCGTGGAGCGGTGGATCGACACGGAGAAGACCCGTCGCGCTTCGCTGGGCTTTGATGATCTATTGCAGCGCTTGGCCGATGCCTTGCAACGACAGGGGCCCGAGGGGCTGCTGGCGCGCGCCGTGCGCTCGCAGTTTCAGGCGGCACTCATTGACGAGTTTCAGGACACCGATACGCATCAGTTCGCGATCTTTCGAACGGCGCTGCATGGCTGTCCGCTCTTTCTCATCGGCGATCCCAAGCAGGCCATTTACGGCTTTCGCGGCGCCGACGTACAGGCCTACCTCACCGCCGCCGATACCGCAGAGCGACAGTTCACGCTCGAGAGGAACTTTCGCAGCACACCACGCATGGTGGACGCGGTCAACGCGCTGTTCGCGCGAAGGCTTGAGCCCTTCGTCGACGATGGCATTGTCTACCATGCTGCGCAGGCGGCCACGCACGCCGCGGAGCCGGCCAGCTTGCCTGGAGGGCCACACGCTCTGCACTGGCTCTTCGTGCCTCCGACAACGGGACGCAGCGGCCAACCGGCGTTCACCGGCGCCACCGAGGCCCGTCGCCCGTTGTTCGCCGCCTGCGCGCGGCACATTGTGCGCAACATCGAGGACGGCTGGACACCCGGCAAGCTCGCCGTGCTCGTGCGGTCTGCCAGCGAAGGCATCGAGATGGCGGCCGTACTGCGGCAAGCGCGTGTGCCGGCCGTGGTATCAGGTCTCGGCGATGTCATGCAGTCTGAGGAAGCCGCGGAGCTCCTGCTGGTGCTGGAAGGCATTGCCGCACCGCGACAGGTGGCGCGACTCCGCGCGGCGCTCGGCACAACCCTTTGGGGCCTGTCGCATGCGGACCTGTTGCGGCTGGCAACTCCGGATGCCGAGTCGGCGTGGACCGCCATCACCGACAGCGTGCACGGACTGCGCGAACGCTGGACCACGCGTGGACTGCTGCCCATGCTGCAGCAATGGTACGCCGAGCGCAGTGTCGCCGAGCGTCTGCTGGGTGAACCGGCGGGCGAACGGCGTCTCACCAATCTGCGACATCTCGAAGAATTGCTGCATGCCGCCGTGGTAAGCGAGCACCTGAACGTGGAGGGGACGCTGCGCTGGTTGCGCACCCAGATGGCCGAAGCCGAGGAACAAGGTGACCGCCCCGGAAATCGTCCGGTCACGGAGCTGCGGCTCGAGAGCGATGCCGATGCCGTACAGATCGTCACTGTGCACAAGAGCAAGGGCCTGGAGTACGACGTCGTCTACTGCCCCACGCTTTGGAGCGCGTATCCGGTGCAGCCTGATGCACCGGTGCTCGTGCACGAACAGGACGGCGTCGTGCTTGATCATGGATCGCCGCAACGTCCGGCCCGTCAGGCTCCTGCAGATCGTGAACGCCTCGCGGAAGAGAGCCGACTGCTGTACGTGGCGCTCACGCGCGCGAGATTCCGCACGGTAGTGGGCTGGGGACCCATCACGCATCGCAAGCGGGGTGATGTGGCGGCGCAGAGTGCGTTGTCGTGGCTGCTGTTCGACGCCGCGGTAGGCGGTGTACCGGATTCCGGCGCGGTGTCGGCATTGCCCATGGCCGCGGCGCTCGCTGCCAGCCCGCAGGTGTGGCAGGCGCACCTCGAGGCAGTGATCGCCGCGCACCGCGACCTCATGGCCATGGAGACCGCGGACTCGACGTTGGTATCGCCGCTGTCTCTCGCGCGGGCAATCGTCCAGCCCGCACCCGTCGTGCGCACATTGCCCGACGAGCCGACACCCGACCGCCGCTTCGACACCTATCGTATCGCGAGCTTTACGTCGCTGTCCCGGCCTCTGGCCGGCGCCGCGGCGGTGCGCGATGTCGATGACCCGAATGAAGGCACTGGCACGGCGCCCAGCGAGGATGGCCCGGTGCTGTCACCGCGCGATCTTCCGCGTGAGGACTTTCGCGCCTTTCCCGCGGGCCGAGAGGCCGGCATTGCGCTGCACGCGCTGTTCGAGCACAGCGCGTTCGACGAAACGCCCGCGATGCTTCGTCCCATGGTGGTGCAGCATTTGCACGACGCAGGACTACTGCAGGCTCCACCGGAGATCGACCTTCGTGTGAACGCGGTGGTCGACATGATGCAGCGCACGCTCGGCACACCCATCCCGCTCGACGCGTCGGGGCTGCCAAGCTTTGCATTGCGCGAAGTGCGCGGTGACCGCGCACGGCACGAGTGGCAGTTCCTGTTGCCCATGGGTGCGCAGGACGCCGCGGTCACGCGCGATCGCCTGGCGCTGGCCTTTGCGCAGCATGGAGTAGGCCCGGTGTCCGAGTATGCCGAGGCCTTGCGCGCACTGGGCCCCACGCAACTGCATGGCTATCTCACCGGCTTCGTCGATCTGCTCTTCGAACACGATGGGCGCTGGTGGGTGGTGGATTGGAAGTCCAACCAGCTTGGTACCAGCCCGGCGGCGTATACTGCCGATGCACTGACAGCGGTGATGGTCGACCACCACTACATCCTGCAGTACCATCTCTACCTCACGGCGGCCTATCGCTTTCTGCGGCATCGCATGCCGGACTTCGAGTACGACCGACATATGGGTGGTGCGGCGTACGCCTTCCTGCGTGGATTCGGATCGTTCAATCCTGCGCCAGGCCAGGGCTGGTTTGTGGACCGGCCACCACGTGAGCTCATTGAGGCGCTCAGCGCAGCCTTTGGGGAGCAGGCGCTCGCATGAGGACGCAAATGAGCACGCATGTCGGCGTGGCCCCGTCGGTGGAAGTGATGTGTCAGGCCATCGACCGGGCCTTTGCCCGGCTCGTGGCACGGAGGGCGTCTGATCACGCGGAACAGGCCCTGTTGCATGACACGGCGTTGCTGCTCAGCTGCGAACGGGCTCAGGGACACAGTTGCATTGATCTGAGCGAGTGGGCCACGACGACCGTAAGAATTGCACACGACCGCGCAGCCGATTCGCACGACGTCACCTGGCCTGCGCTTGACGCGTGGCAGCAGGCTCTTCGCGAAAGCCCACTGTGCCGTGTTGCGCACGAGGCGGGTTCGCTCGAGGACGACCCGGCGTTGGCCATGCTGGTGATCGACGGACCGCGTCTGTATCTCGCGCGCTATTACGAGGCCGAGTGCCGGTTGGCATCGAGTATTCAGCAGCGCGTGCGGCACCCTGCGCCGGTCGAAGCCCCCGGACTGGCCGCCGAGTTTGCGCGCCTGTTTCCACCGGCGTCTGGTACAACCGACTGGCAGGCTGTGGCGGCGCAGGCGGCACTTGAACTGCCGCTGGTCTTTGTCACCGGCGGCCCTGGCACGGGAAAAACCACCGTCGCGGCACGCATGCTTGCGCTGCTGCTGCATGCCGACCCGTCGCGCACGATAGCCATTGCCGCGCCGACAGGCCGTGCGGCGGCGCGCCTGGTGGAGTCCATTGGCGCGGCCGCGGAGCGCGAGCATCTGTCGGATGCCGTGCGCGCCCAACTGCCCACAACCGGTGCCACGCTGCATCGCTTGCTCGGCTATCAGCCGTGGAACGAAACCTTCCGCCATGATGCCAACCATCCGCTGCCGCACGACGTGGTGATCGTTGACGAGGCCAGCATGGTGGATGTGCTCATGATGGACGCACTGTTTCGAGCGGTGCGTCCGGACGCACGGCTCATTGTGCTTGGTGATCCCGATCAGTTGGCCAGCGTGGACACCGGGTTTGTGCTTGGTGACGTGGTGCGTGCGTCACGTGCCGCCGCACTGCACGCTCAGGACGCACCGCTGGCTCGCGCCGTGGTGCGACTGCGCCACTCGTGGCGATTTGGCGCGCAGCCCGGCATCGGTGCACTTGCCACCGCCATGCAGCAGGGCAATTGGCCGGCGGTGGCGCGTGCGCTGGAGCCGGGACAGCATGACGACGTGCGAATGCAGGATTGGTCGCCGGCCGCCCTGCATGCAGCGACTGAGCACGCATTCGCCGAATACATCGCCAGCACCACGCCGCGTGACGCCCTGCACACGCTGTCGCGCTTCCGCGTGCTGGCCGCCACGCGCGAGGGGCCGCGTGGTGTGCAGGGGCTCAATGCGCTCTTCGAGCGTCAACTCCGGCGCGCCGGCCGTAGCACCACGGGATGGTATGATCATCGACCCGTGCTCATCACCGCCAACGATCCGTCCACGCAGTTGTTCAATGGCGATATCGGCGTGACGTTGCGAGTGAACGGCGTGATCGGCGTGCACTTCCTCCAGGGTGACGGCCAGGTGCGCAGTCTGCCGCCCTCGCGCCTCCCTGCACACGAGACGGCATGGGCGATGACCATTCACAAGTCGCAGGGGTCTGAATTCGACATGGTCGTGTTGGTATTGCCCGAGCAGGACTCCCCGTTGCTCACACGGGAGCTGCTCTACACCGGCGTCACCCGCGCCCGTCAGCGCGTGGTGCTGCTCGGCGAGCCGACCCCACTGCGCACGGGGGTGGAGCGCAGCGTGGCGCGCAGTTCCGGCCTCGTGGAGCGGCTGTTGGCTTCACTGACCGGCTGACGGGTACCGACGCGGGATCGACAGGACGGGGTCCATAGCTCGCTGAGGGGGCGGGCAGGGACTAGCTTGAGGGAGTTCCTCTCCCTCCTCCACGATCCGCCGCGCCATGACGCCGAATCGCCACCCGTTCCGCCTGCCGTCTGGAGCCGCGTGCTCCCTGATGGCGCTCGTCACGCTTACGCTGCTCGCCGCGCCAGCGGCGGCGCAATCCGATGCCTTCTTGCGCGTCCGTATCGACGAGGCCCGCAACCGGGCCCTGCTCGAGATTCCACGCGCGCAGCTCAACGTCCCCTTCCTGCACCAGGTCACACTGGCTACCGGTCTGGGCAACGGCAATCTCGACCGCGGACAGACCGGGCCGAGCGGCATCGTGAAGCTCGAGCGCCGCGGCAATCGGGTGCTCATGGTGCGCGACAACTACACGGCTCGTGCGCCGCGTGGTGATGCCGAGAATCAGCGCGCCGCCAGTGACGCCTTTCCGCGTTCCATCGTGGCGTCGCTTCCCATTGAACGCGACACCAACGGCGTCATCACGGTCGATGCCTCGAGCGTGTTCCTCGGCGATGCCTACGGTGTGGCTGATGCGCTGCGGCAAGGTGGTGGCGCAGGCGGCACGGCCGCCGTGGCGCCGGGCAGCGGCAACTATCGTCTCGATGTGCAGCGCAGCTATCTCGATCCGGAGCGTACCAAGGCGTTCCCGCGCAATGTCGAAGTGCATGCGGTGCTCACTTTCGTTGCCGATCAGGCGCCGCGTGGACGTGGTGGTGTGGCGCCCGATTCGCGCGCCATGACCTTCGAGCAGCATCACTCGCTGGTCGTGCTGCCGGATACAGCTGGTTATCGCCCACGCGCCTACGATCCGCGCTTCGGCTACGGTGGCACGCAGTTCTTCGATCTCAGCAAGGGCTTTGACGGCGACTACCGCGGTGGCTTCATCAACCGCTGGCGCCTCGTGCCAAAGGATCCCGCCGCCTACGCACGCGGTGAACTGGTGGAGCCGGTCACGCCCATCATCTACTACCTGGACCCCGGCATCCCGGCGCCGTATCGCGAGGCCTTCCGCGCGGGTGGCAACTGGTGGAGCAAGGTATTCGAGGGGGCGGGATTCAAGGACGCATTCCGTGTGCTCGACCTGCCGGCCGGTGCCGACCCCATGGACGCGCGCTACAACATGCTCATGTGGGTGCATCGCACCGGCCCGGGCCCCAGCGTGGGGCCGAGCTACAGCGATCCGCGCACGGGCGAGATCATTCGCGCCGTGGTCCGCATGGACGCCTGGCGTTCGCTGGTGGACTACAATATCTGGGCGGGTACGGTGCCGGCCTTTGGTGCAGCCGGCCCCAACGTGAGTGCCGAGGACTTTGCGATGGCGCGTCGTCGTCAGCACACGGCGCACGAAATCGGGCACACGCTGGGGCTCTCGCACAACTACATCGCGTCGGCGCAAAATCGCTCGAGCGTGATGGACTATCCCTTCCCGCTCATCCTGCCAACGGCCAACGGTGGTTTGGACCTGCGCCAGGCGTATCGTGAGGGCCCCGGTGCGTGGGACTCACTGGCCATCAACCTCGGCTACCACTGGTACCCGGACTCGGCGGCGGAGGCCGCTGGCCTCGCGGCCATCATGAAGGACGGCCTGACGCGCAATGTGCGCTTCATCAACGACACCTACGCGAATGCCAATGGCTCCATGCCGTGGGTGACGCGCTGGGAAGAGGGGGCCACGCAGTTCGAGGCCGTTGAGCGCGGACGCAAAGTGCGTCGCATCATGATGGACGCCTTCGACGAGCGCGCCATCAAGCCAGGCGAGCCCATGGCGCTGCTCAACATGCGCTTCGCACACGTGTATCTGCATCATCGCTATTCACTCGAAGGCCTGGCCAAGTACATCGGCGGCATGGACTTCACTTTTGCGTTGCGCGGTGATGGCCAGACGCCGTCCACGCTCATCCCCGCCGCCGACCAGCGCAAGGCACTGATGGCCGCACTCGATGCCATTTCGCCGGCCGAGCTGGTGGTGCCGGAAAAGGTCATCAAGCTCATTCCGCCGCCGCCACCCGGCTTCAACACCGACCAGACGTGGATTGAGGGCAGCGGTGGCACGACCTTCGATGCCATTTCGCTGGGTGGTGGACTGGCCACCGAGGTGATCGGCTACCTGCTCGATCGTGAACGGGCCGCGCGCCTGGTGCAGCAGGTGGCGCGCGATGCGCGGCAGCTTTCGCTCGACGAGGTGCTGACGGCCGTCATGCAACGGACCTGGCTGGCCGCAGCGCCGACGACGGCGGCCGAGCGCGCCATGCTGCGTGCCTCGCAGCGTGCGGCGCTGGACATCGTCATGGATCTCGCTGGCGACACCCGCGCCATGCCCGACGTGCGTGCGGCGGCGGTCATGCATCTGCAGCGCCTGCAGGCGCGTGTCGACAAGGACTTCTCGGCCGACGCCGCGCAGATGGCGCACATCGTGGCGGCGCGTCACGATCTCAAGCGCTTCTTCGAGGGCAACGATCAGCCCAACCTGCGTCCGCGCTATCCGGTGCTCACGCTGCCCTGGCCGTGAGTGCCTTGTCCGCTGGTTGTTGAGCATTCGACCGGCATCGTCAACAGCTCACGCAGAGAAC
>VFQN01000390.1_pt1 | contig 86870 bp, 77 predicted proteins | sample 3512371 | NCBI WGS metagenome assembly VFQN01 (sample SAMN10412370, study PRJNA504923) | tailings metagenome | isolation source: Replicate 2 from Balatoc abandoned mine | place: Philippines: Itogon, Benguet | collected 2017-08-28
CGAATGGTGGAGGCGGCGGGAGTCGAACCCGCGTCCGAAGGCACATCCCCGCAGGACTCTACGTGCGTGTCCGCTCTTGAAATCTCACCAGCCGGCTCGAAGAGCGACGAGAAAAACCGTCTGGCCAGTCCCGGTATGTCTCACCCCCGCCTGCCGAGACGCCCGGCGGGGGCCAGCCCTCTGAATGGCGCGTCGTCTCCGGTCGAGGGCGCTCTGGAGCGACGCGTCGCCGTTAATTAAGCGGCGAGTGCAAGCTGCGGTTCCGCAGTTACATTTGGTTTCCGAACGGTTTAACGAGGAAGCTCGGAGTCCTCGGCACGCATCCCACGGTTCCACACCTCCGTCGAAGCCGTGACGCCCCCTGGAGATGCCGCCGCGGGACGTGGACCCGCGACCGCTCGCCAGTCCGACACCCCCCGTTGCAGAACCTGCGATTGCAGGGGAGGCCTCTCGCTGACGATATTGCCAGTGTACGCTGGCGGCGGCCGGGGGTCAATGCGATTTCCTGCAGATTTCGCAGGGTTTTCGCGCCTTGACGAGGTGGTACGGCCCTCGCATAATCCCCGCACGGCCAGCCAGTCGCGCAGTGTGGGGACGCTCGCCACCCAGGACGATCATGCCGCTCGAGACCCGCATCACCGAGGCCGCCCACCAGGCCGCCCTTCGCCTCGACGAGGAACTCCGCTCGCGGTTGACCGCGTTTGCCGACGAGCTGCGCGCCACCGCCCAGGCCGCTGCCGCCGAGGAGGACGCGACCCGCAGCGAGGCCGCTGCCGCCCTGCAGGCGCAGCTCGACGACCTGCAGCGCCAGCTCGCCGAGCGCGACCAGCGTCTCGCCGACCTGGACGCCGAGGCCGCCCGCTCGCACGACGCGCACGTCGCCGCCCTCGCCGACCTGCGCCAGCAGGCCGACGCCGCGCTGGCCGACGCCGAGCACGCCCTCACCGAGGCCCTCCGGCAGGCCCAGCTCCAGAACGAACAGGGCCGAGCCGCGGCGCTGCTCGAGTCGGCGCAGCTGGCCCAGCAGGATCTCGCCGCGCGGCTGCGAGCCGTCGCGCACGCCATCATCGCGATGGACGAAGCGACCACGCTCAGTGAAGTGCTCGACGCCCTGAGTCAGGGCATGGCCGCGCAGGCCCCCCGCAGCGCCGTGCTGGTGTTCCAGAACGACCGCGCCCGCGTGTGGCGTCGGCAGGGCTTCCCGGCGGCAGCCGCCGGCGTTGGCGCCGACCTCCACCTGCCCGATCACGCCGACCTCAAGGCCATCCTCGACAGCGCCGCGCCGGCCATCGTCGAGGCGCAGGACTCCGAGCTGGTCCTCGGGCTGGCGCCGCTCGCACCCGGGCATCAGGGACTCGCCGTACCCGTGGCCATCGGCGGCACGGCGGCTGCGCTCGTGTATGCCGATGGCGGAGAAGACGCCGCGGCGCTGCAGCCCGGCTGGACCGACGCCATCGAGATCCTCGCGCGCCACGCCGCCCGCTGCCTCGAAACCCTCACCGCGATGCGCGCCGCCGGATACGCGCGCGCCGAGCGGCCCGCCGTCGTGGTGCCCATGCCGCCGCACCTGCGCGTGGTGCAGCGCCAGCCGCTCGAGACGTCGGTTGGCGACGCCCTCGAGCAGGCCCGTCGCGTGGCCCGGCTGCTCGTGTCGGAGATTCGTCTGAACCGCGAGGCCGACGTGATGGAAGGGCGGGCACAGGGCGACCTCGGCTCGCGCCTCGCCGACGACCTCGCGCGTGCCCGGCGTCAGTATCTGCAGCGCGTGCCCGAAGGGGTGCCCGGTCGCGATACCCTGTTCGAGGAGGAAGTGCTGCGCACGCTGGCCAACGGCGACGCCGCGTTGCTGCGAACGCACAGCGCCTGACGCCGAGGGCAGGATGCCCGGCTGCAGGGCCCAACGACACCCAGGACGATGCCCATGGTCTCCCCGACGGTCCGGTCACGTGTCAGCCGGGCACGGGTGTGGGTGGTGACCGGGGCGTTCGCGTTGCTGCTCCCCGCCGGGTGGTTGAGCGGGGGCTGGCTGCCCCGGAACGCCGACGCGCCCCGGGCGGCCCAGACGCTTGCCCCCACCGCCCATCCACCCATCCCCGACTCGCTCGACGATGCCTGGCTCGTGCCGGCGCGGGGCGAGCGGGACCGCATCGCGCAGCGTCCGGCCGTGCGGGCGCTCAAGACGGCGTCCGACGCCATCCGCGCCGGCCGGTTCGCCGAGGCCAGCACGACACTCGACGCCGCGAAGCTGGCGGGCACGCCGCTCGAGCCCTATGCCGAGTACTACCGGGCGCTCCTCGATCTCCGCCAGCGCCGCCCGGCAGCTGCACGACCGCGCCTGCAGGCGCTCCGTCAGTCGCTCAGCGCCGGCCGGCTGCGTCAGTTGACGTTGCTGGCCGAGGCCGACGCCGCCCTGAGCACGGGCGACCCGGCTGCCGCCGCAACCGTGCTCGAGGAGCTGTATCCGAGCCTCACCGCCAGCCGCGACGTGGTGCTCGACCAGTGGGCCACCGCCGCGCGCGCCGCTGGACGCGCCGACGAGGCCGCCCGCCTGTGGTTGCGTCTCTACTACGAGTTCCCCACGAGCAGTCTCGCTCCCTCGGCGCTCCGACAGGTCGAAGCGACGATGCCGGGTAACGTGCCGGTCGGAAGCGTCGCGGCCTTCGCGCGCGACCTGACGCGTGCCGAGGCCCTGCTGGCGGCCGGGCGTGCGAGCGAGGCCGACGCGGCGCTCGCACGGCTCGAGACGCTGCTCGCGGCCAGCCCAGACGGCCCCGAGGCGCAGACGCGCCGCGACACGTTGCGGCTGCGGCGTGCGCAGGCGGCCTGTGCTCAACGGCGCTGTGGCTCGGTGTTGTCGACGCTCGACGACCTCGTGGCCCGCGGCGTGGCCGCGGGAGAGGCGCGGTACCTCAGGGCGACGGCCCTGCGGGAACTCGGGCGTGCCGACGACTATCGCGCCGCCGTGGATGCCCTGGCGGGCGTGGCGCCGGGGACGTCGGCCGACGCGTGGGTGGAGCGGGGCCTCAACGACTACGGCACGTATCTGCTGAGAGCCGATCGCGACGCCGAGGCCGCGGCGCTGTTCCGGACGCTGTTCGATCGGAACCCGTCGGGTCGCTACGGCGAGCGCGCGGCGTGGAAGTACGGCTGGTGGAGCTTCCGGCAGCAGCGCTACGACGAAGCGGTGCGTGTGTTCGAGGCCGCGGCGCAGCATTTCCCGCGCGCCAATACGCGCCCCGCCTGGCTCTACTGGTCCGGTCGAGGCCGAGAACGACTCGGCGATCGCGCCGGGGCGACGCAGCGACTGACGCTGGCGGCCGTCGACTACCTGCATTCGTACTACGGCCGTCTCGCGGCAGAGGCCCTGACGCGCCTCGGAGCACCAGTGCCGACCGAGTCGAATGCCGACGCGCCCGCTGTCGTCGTTGCTGCCGTCGATGGTGGTGAGGCCGAACCTGATGCCGAAACCGGCGCGACCGGCGACGATGGCGATGCGTCGCGGCTCGTGTCGCCGGATGCCCCGCCGACCGCCGACATGATCGCCTGGCTGGTGTCGGCCGGCATGTACGGCGAAGCCGTGGACGAGATGAAGCACGCGCAGCGTGCCCACGGCCGCTCGCCGAAGCTCGACGCGACCCTCGCGTGGGTATACCGCCAGCAGGGCGAGATCAGGCCCGCGATCAACACGATGCGGCAGGCGTACCCGCAGTACCTGTCGGTGCGCGGCGATGCGCTGCCTCGGGAGATTCAGGAAGTGATCTTCCCGCTCGACTACGTGCCGTTGATCCGGAAGTACACCAGGCAGCACGGCCTCGATCCCTTCATCGTCGCGGCGCTCATCGGGCAGGAGTCCTCCTACGTGGCCGACGTGCGGTCGCCCGCCAATGCGTGGGGGTTGATGCAGATTCTCCCCTCGACGGGCCGCCGCCTGGCGCGCGCCGAGGGCCTCCCGCGCTTCAGCACGACGATGCTCACCGATCCGGAGACGAACGTCCGCCTCGGCACGCGCTACTTCGCAAATCTCGTGCGACAGCTGGGTGGCGTGCACTTCGCCCTGGCGGGCTACAACGCGGGCGAAGGACGCGTCATCCGCTGGAAGGCCGAGCGCGGTCCGCTCGAGGCCGCCGAGTTCATCGACGACATCCCGTTCCCTGAAACGCAGATCTACGTGAAGAAGATCGTCGGGACGGCGGTGGACTACCGCCGCCTGTACGGCGAGGTGTTGGGCGAATAGCCACCCCGCGCCCGGCGGACGGCTCCGCCTCCGCCTGAGGCTTCGGCGGACAAGTCGGAGAGCCGTCCCTACCGCTACAGCTCGCCATTGCGTGCTACGGCCGAGGCGCGCCACAATCAGCCCGTGGCCCACACGTACTCCGCCAACGCCTCGTCGTGGACGCTGCCTGCGGCGCGCCCCCGCGCGCTCACCGTCCAGTTCGTCCTGCTGCTGTCGGCTGCGTGGCTGCTCCCGGCGGTCGTCCACCTGGCCGGCCTGCCGGTTCGGCAGTTGCTGCCCATGCACTGGCCAGCCATCCTGGCCGGCTTGTGCTACGGCTGGCGGTCCGGCGCCGTCATCGGCGCGCTCGCACCCATCGTGAGCTACATGCTGTCGGGCATGCCCCGCCCGGCGGTGCTGCCGTCGATGACGCTCGAACTCGCGGCGTACGGCTTCTTCGCGGGCTTCGTGCTGCAGGTGCTGCAGCGCGGCCGTCTGCAGGCGGCGCTGGCCGCCATCGTCGGCGGTCGGCTCGTGTTCCTGGCGGTCATGGTCGTCACCGGGGCCATCACCACGACGCTGCCGGAATACCTGAAGAACGCCATGGCGCCCGGGCTGTTCGCCGCCCTCGCGCAGGTGCTGCTGCTGCCGCTGCTGTCGGCGTGGTGGGTACGACGAGAATCGCGCAACGTGAAGTGCTGAAATTCTGCAATTCTGCAATTCTGCAATTGCAGTTGCCGTCACCCGCCAAAGGCCCTGACGAGCCGCTCCTCAGCGGCGGCGAGGGTTTCCTCCTGCTTGCAGTAGCAGAACCGCAGGCAGGACCGTCCGCCGGTGCCCGCGCGATAGAAGCTGCTGCCGGGCACCGCGGCCACGCCCACTTCGGTCGCCAGCCACCGGGCCATGCTCACATCGTCGTCGCCGTCGGGTCCGAGTCCGCGCGCACGGGCGCGCGCCAGCGGCTCCGTCGTGTCGGTCATCACGTAGTAGGCGCCGGCAGGTGAACGCGGCGCGAAGCCGCAGCGATCGAGCATGGACACGCAGCGCTGTCGGCGTGCGTCGTAGTGCGATGCGAGTGCCGCGAAATAGTCGTCGGGCATTCGCAGGGCGAACGCGGCGGCGGCCTGCAGCGGAGCCGGAGCACCCACGGTGAGGAAGTCGTGCACCTTGCGGATGGCACCGGCGAGCGCGGGCGGCGCAATCGCCCAGCCGACCCGCCAGCCCGTCACGCTGAACGACTTCGAGAGGCTGCTGATCGTCACCGTGCGGTCGGCCATGCCGGGCAGCGTGGCCAGCGGCACATGCCGTGCGTCGCCGTACACGATGAACTCGTAGATCTCGTCGGTGATCGCCAGCAGGTCGTGCTCCTGGCACAGCGCCGCGACGATCTCCAGTTCCTCGCGCGTGAACACCTTGCCCGTCGGGTTGTGCGGCGAGTTGACGATGATGGCGCGCGTGCGCGGGGTGACGGCCGCACGCAACTCGTCGGCATCGAGGCGCCAGTCGGGTTCGTGCAGCCGCACGTAGCGCGGCGTGGCGCCCGAGAGGATCGCATCTGGCCCGTAGTTCTCGTAGTACGGCTCGAAGACGATGACTTCGTCGCCGGGATCGAGGGTCGCCAGGAGCGTGGCAATCATCGCCTCGGTGGATCCGCAGCACACCGTCACCTGGCGATCCGGGTCGATGGCATGGCCGTAGTGCCGCTGCATGTGCTCGCCGATGGCGGCGCGCAGATCGGGTGCGCCCCACGTGACCGCGTACTGGTTCACGTCGTCGGCAATGGCGCGCATCGCGGCGGCCTTCACGTCCTCTGGCGCGGGGAAGTCCGGAAATCCCTGCGAGAGGTTCACGGCGCCGTGCGCGAGCGCGACGCGTGTCATCTCGCGGATGACCGACTCGGTGAACTGCGAGGCCTTCTTCGAGGGGTGGGGCATGCGTCGGCCATCTCCTGCGCCCTACGGCGCGATGCGGTAGATCCTCCGCCGATCGTCGGCCGCGAGCAACTGCACGCCTCCGACACGCTGGAGTGCCGCGACGGCGTCGGGCACCTGTGCCACGTGGACGACGATGTGCGTCACACCGGCACGGCGCAGCGCGTCGACGGCCGAGGGATCCGGAAAGGCGGCAAACGCCTGGTAGTGCCCGACGTAACTCGTCGGCGTGAAGCCCGAGTAGCCGTTGAGCAGCGGGCGCCAGTGCGCGGTCGATGCGTGCACGGCGCGGGCGTTGGCGGCCACGCGCCCCGGCTCGGGAAACGGCAGCTCGGCGACGACGGCGTCGGGCGCGTCGGCCAGCGCGGCATAGAGCGTCGGGATGCCCTCGAACGGCACGAACGCCATGGGCACGCGGGTGTTCTCCAGGTTCACGATCACGACGGCCGCGACACCGGCGGCATGCGCCCACCGCCGTCGGCCGCCCTGGCGCCATCGCTCACGCAACGTCGCGAGGCCGAACGCCGCGAGCACGCCGACCGCCAGCAGCGGCAGCAGTGCGAACCTGGCGACGGCCCGGATGCCCTTGAGGACCGGGAGCGACTCGTACAGCAGGGTGTAGCCAGGTAACGCGGGGCCGAAGCTGAGCGCGGCTCCTGCGATGCCGATCAGGAGCCACATGCGTGCCCGGGCGTCGCGGACGGCGACGCCCGACGCGAGGGCCACCACCGCCAGCACGAGTGGCAGCACGCCCGGGAATGCCGCGGCATTCGCCGCCCGGTAGAACGGGTCGGCCCACGTCTCGAAGTGGACTCGGGCACCTGTGGCCAGGAAGTTCTGCCAGACACCGGAATAGAGCCGCACCTCGTCGACCGAGCGAGTCAGCCCCTGATCCTGTTGCACGCGGTAGTAGTGGACGAGGAACGGCGCGGTGATGACGAGGACGATGGCGGCCGCCAGTGCGAGGTGGGGCCCGCGCGTGCGGACGCGTGCACCAGTCCACTCGCGGAAGCGGGCCAGTGCCGCCACCGCGAGTGCCAGGCCGGTCATCACCAGCAGGTAGCCGGAGCAGAGCATCTGCAACGCGGCCCACAGGCCGAGGCGCAGGGCGTCGCGGCGCTCCCCGCGGCGCAGCACGTCGTCGAAGGCCAGCAAGGCGAGCGGGAGGAACTCCAGGTGCATCGCCTGGATGTGCGCCATGCGGGTCAACGTGTCGGTGTTGAACGCGGCGAGCGAGCCGGCCAGCAGCGCGGCGGCCCAGTCGCCCGTCCAGCGGTGCAGGACGAGGGCCGTGGTCCAGCCCGTGAGGGCGAGGCCCGCCCACAGCGTGACGTTGTAGGCGAGGACGGGGGAGCCACCGGTCCAGAAGACCGGCGCGCTGAAGAGCGCCGGCACGAACAGGTGCTCGGAGAACGCGAGCGTGCGCGGCTCGGGAAAGAAGATGTTGGCGTCGAACAGGCCCAGCGGGTTGGTCACCAGGGCGTGCGCCACCCACCCGAGGATCCACTGGTTCAGCAGGCCGTCGGCGCTGTCGGTGCGCGAGAGCGTCGCTGGCGCGGTGACGAGGGGCCACGTGTGCGCCAGGGCCAGCAGCGCGAAGAGCGCGAGGGCTAGCGCGGCGCGCCGACGATCTCGTAGAGCCACACGTCGCCTTCGGGGATGATCGGGCGGACGAAGTCCTTGTACTGCTCCAGGCGTTCGCGCAGCCGCATGCGGCTGCGGCTGTCGTAGTAGCGCGAGTGGAAGACGGCGTACTTCGCCTGGTGGCGATCCACGAGGAGCTGGAGCGACTCGGCGGTCGGGAAGCTGCTGATGCGGATCACCTCGTCGCGGAACCAGCGCGGGATGTGGTCGCTGTAGCCGTTGACCAGCGGCTGCCAGTGATAGGTCGACAGCAGCATGTAGCGCGCGTGACGCGGAAAATCCGAGCGGATGTACCAGAAGGGGAGTTCGACCACCGGTCCGCGTGGCAGCGTCGCCAGGCGGAGGTGGGCCTCGGGCACGCTCGGCGGCGCGTCCTCGAGACGAATCGGCGCCGTGACGTACTCGCCGAGTACGGCCAGGGCCAGCAGACCGCCCACGAGGTTGCGCGTGCGCGCCTTCCATGACTCGAGCCAGGCCTGCAGCGCGACGAGCGTGAGCACGCCGAGCGCCAGCACGACGAGGATGCCGAAACGACCAGGCGCCCGCAGGAACGTGAACACCGGGATGGTGTGGTAGAGCAGGGTGTACAGGCCGGCCTTGGGCCCGAAGCTGGCCCAGAAGGCAATGAGGCCGACCAGGCCGTAGAAGATCGTCGTCTCGCGCCGGTGAGCAGGCGACAGGGGTGAGTCGGCTGGGGCAGGTAGGGACGCCTCGCCGAGGCGTCCCTTTCGCGTTGTCAGCCCCACCCACAGACCTGCGAGGCCGAGGACGGGCAGGAGGAAGCCGGGGAAGAGCACCTCGTTCCAGCGTTCCAGCCAGGGGAGCATCCAGCGATGCGCCCACGCCGACGAGGCGAGCCAGGCTTGCCAGTCGGCCGAGTACATCGCCGCGTCTTCGAGCAGGCGTGTGAAACCCAGCTCCTTCTGCACGCGGATGTAGGGCAGGAAGAACGGCGCGACCAGGCCCACGCTCACCACGGCGCCGAGTCCGATGGCCGTCCAGTAGGCGCGCGACCGCCAGTGGCCGCGGGTGTACGCATACAGCAGCGTGCCGAGGCCGACGGTCAGCCCGGCGAAGATGCCGAAGTACGCGCACGCCAGCGCCTGGATCGCGAGCGTCGCACCGAGCCACGCTCCACGCAGCGCGGTGGGGCGATCGACCACGCGATGGAACGCCTGCAGCGCCAGCGGCAGCCCGAACGTCATCATCAACTGGATGTGGGCCGTGCGGGCGAAGAGGTACGGACAGTAGGTGAAGGCGACGGCAAAGACGGCGGCCGTCGCGGCCGATGCCCCGAGTGTCTCGGCGAGCGCCCACGCGAATACGAAGGCCAGCACGAGCGCCGTGAGGATGGCGCCGTTGTGCGTCGCGTACGGATTGCCGCCGCTGAGCAGGTGGAACGGCACGCCGAGCGCGCCGGTGACGACGTTGGATTCCGAGTACGCGAGGGTGTCGCGGTCGGGGTGGAAGATGTTGGCCTGGAACAGGTCGGCGGGGCTGGTCGTGAGCGCGTGCGCCACCCAGGTGACGTTCCACACGCTCCACTCGCCGTCGCCGAAGTTGAGGCGTGCGGCGCGGTCGAACTTGCGGGCCATCGGCCACGTCATGACCACGGCCAGCAGGAGCCCCAGCACCAGGCGGCCGCTCCATGTCGCGGCGCGTCCGGACGGCATGACGGCGTATGGTAGCATGCGGCGCGATGCGCGCCCTGGTGCCGCTCGTCACTGCGGCGGCCCTGGCGATCGGCGGCTGGCTGGCCCTCGGTGTGGTCACGATCCGCAGCCTCGACGACCCGTCGCGCATCGGCCTGCTGCCACCCCCGCGCACGCTGCTGGTCATCTTCGTTTCGTTGGTGGCGCTGGCATTTGTCGCGCCCGGCGGCCGGCTGGGACAGCCGCCCCTACCGAAGCCGCGCCGACGCTGGTGGCCGGCTCCGCCAGAGTCGAGGCTAGGGCGGCAGTCACGACGCCCTGCCGGCCACGTCGTACTCCTGCTCACGCCGGTCGTGCTGCCGTGGCTGCCCCTGCCACTGCCGCCGGCGCTGCTCGCCTGGACGGGCCCGCTCGCGATCGGCTGGTGGCTCGCCTGCATCGCGTACGTGTACGCTGACGCATTCACCGGTCTCGCCGCCCGTGCGCGTGCCGTGCTGGTGTCGCCCGTCCTGGCACCGGTGGCGGCGGCGCTGGTCACGGGCGTCCTGCTCGCGGCAACGGCCTGGCACACGGCCACCCAGCATCCAAGGGGCGACGAGCCCGACTACCTGATCGTCACGCAGAGCCTCCTGCGCGACGGCGATCTGCAGATCGAGAACAACCACGCGCAGGCCGACTACGCCGCCTATCACCGAGGGGTGCTTCCCCCGAGCTACCTGCAGCGCGGGCGCAACGGCGCCATCTATTCGGTACACGCCCCGGGGCTGCCCGTGCTGCTGGCGCCGGGCTTTGCCGTCGCTGGATACGCGGGCGCCGTGGTCACGCTCGTGTTGTGGGCGATGGCCGGCGCGTGGCTCGCATGGCGAACCGGTTGGCAGGTCACCGAGGACGTGACGGCGGCCTGGATCGGGATGCTTGCGACCGTCGGCGCCGCGCCGTACTTCCTGCACGGCGCAGCCATCTTTCCCGACGCTCCCGCGTCGGTGCTCACGCTGGTGGCGACGGCCGGGTTGCTCGAGGCGACCCGCGGCGGGTCGGGTGGGACACGCACGTCTCGCTGGATCGGCAGCGCCGTCGCGCTGGCACTGCTGCCGTGGCTTCACACGCGGTACGCCCTGCTCGCCGCGGGCCTGGGCACGGCCAGCCTCGTGACGCTGGTCAACGCCCGCGCCTGGCGGTCGCTCGGCTGGTTCCTCGCCATCGGCGCCGGCGCGGCCGTGGGATGGCTCGGGTTCTTCTGGCACGTCTACGGGGTGCCGGATCCGTCGGCGCCCTACGGCTCCTACACCCAGATGGCGGTGGCGCATCTCGCTCCCGGCGTGCCCGGCCTGCTGATCGATCAACAGTTCGGCCTGCTCGCGTCGGCGCCGGCGCTCGCGCTGGCCGCAGTGAGCCTGCGGACGTCTGGATGGCGTGCCGATCGCGCCGTCCGGGTCCGTCTGCTCGTCCTCGGCCTGTCGGTGATCTATCTCTTCACCGTCGCGGCTTATCGGATGTGGTGGGGTGGCCTGTCGGCGCCCGCACGCTTCCTCGTGCCCATCGTGCTGCCGTTGGCGCCGCTCGTCGCGGTCGGCTGGCATTCGTTGCGCACCGCGGCATCGCGTCATCTGGCGCTCGTGGCCTTGGCCGTCTCGCTGGCGCTCACGACAGTGCTGGTCGTCGCCGAGCACGGCGCACTGGCCTACAACGCGCGCGATGGGCAGGCCCGCTGGGCCGCCTGGGCCAGTCCGCTCGTCGACCTCTCGGCCGGACTGCCCGCCGCCCATCGCGATGCGCCCTGGGTCGTGACCCGCGATGCCGTCGTCTGGCTGGCGTTCGCGACCCTGGCGTGGGCCGCCTGGCGCGCCCTCGAGCGCCGGGGGCGATTCGGCGTGCTGGTGTCGATGTCCACGGTCGCGTGGCTGGTCCCCGCGGCCTCGGCGACGGTCCGTGCCGCGCACGGGGTGCCAGGATGGGCGCCGATCCGCTCGCAGGTGCGGTTCATCGAGTCTGGCGCCGACCCGGCGGCGGGACGCGTGCTGTTGGCGATCACGCCGCCGCCGGTCGGGCGCACGCGGACGTGGTTCGAGGTGGATCTGGGCTCCCGCCGACCGACGGCAGCGGGGGACTTCACACTGCTGCGGATCCCACGCCTGCCAGCCGGGACCTATCGCCTGCGGACCGACATCGACGTGGCGGGTCGTCGCCTGGGCCTCACGCTCGGGGAGGGGCGGGCCGAACGCTTTCTCGCCGAGATCGGGGCATCGGCGGTCGATTCGGTGCGGGTGACGCTGCCGCTGCCTGTCGAGTCGCTCGTCGTGCGCGGGTCGGCCGAGGCGGTTCGGGCGCCGGGCCGCGTATGGCTCGAGGCCGAGCGCGTCCTGCCCTCGCAGGGCGTGCGACCGGCCACGCGCACCGCCCCGATTGCCGGGACGGTCTGGCTGTTGCCCGAGGACGACGTCTACGCCGAAGGCCAAGGGGCCTGGATCGCCGGCGATGCCGACGTCACGGTGGGGATCGTGTCAGACGGTCTGGAGTCGCTCCAGGTGCGGGCGGGCGCCGCACCCGTGACGGTGACGTTCGACGGGGCCGTGACTCAGGGGCTGGAGCTGGGGCCCGGCGAGATGCGGGAGGTGCGAGCCCCGACGGCCGGCCGCGTACGCATCCGGACGCAGGGCGGATTCCGGCCGTCGCAGGCCACGCCGGGCAGCGACGACCAACGCTGGCTCGGTGTGTGGATCGCCGGCCAGTAGCGGTCGCCCGCTAGAAGCGGGCCACCCCCATCACGTAGAACCCCTTCATGCTGAAGTCGCCGAAGTCGTTGTCCACGATGTACCCGAGCGTCAGGCGGCGATAGCCGCCCGTCACGCCGAGGTTGTTGGTGAAGTTCAGCGTCGCGTAGAGGTCGAAGTCGTAGTACTTGCCGCTGTAGTCGCGATCCTCGCTCTCCGGGATGCGGAAGGCCGTGAACTCGCCGGTGACGGCGAGGTTGGGAAGCAGGTAGCCACGGCCGACGACGCCCAGGGCGGGGATCGGCGCCCGCGCCTCGGCGAACTCCGACGTGACCGGCGAGCTGAGCTCGGCCGACACCGACGTGTACTTGGCCTCGGCGATGAAGCCGAGGTAGCCGCGCTCGCGGTAGATGAAGTCGTACTCGTAGCCGAAGCGCCAGGCGTCCCACTTCAACTCGCCCGTCACCGGCGTGCCCACGGGGTAGAGGTTGCCGTTGAAGATGAGGTTGCGCGACAGGGTCGTGTCGACCTCGTACTTGATCGGGATGTACTCCATGCGGAGCTTGTGCTTGCGCGCGGGGCGCAGCACGAAGCGGAACGCCTGGAACGACTTCTGGGCGGCGTCGAGGTCGGCCTGCAGGTCGATGTCGGTGCCGGGGATGCCGAACTGCTCGCTGGAGAACACGATCTCCGGCGTCGGATTCCACACGCCATAGGCCGCTTCGACGGTGTACTTCTCGCCGACGGCGGCGCCCGAGGACTGCTGCACCGGGCCGTACTGGGCCAGCGCCGGGCCGGCGCCAAGGAGGGTCAGGGCTCCGGCGACGCCGCAGCCCACGAACAAGGGTCGAACCTTCATACCGAGGGCTATCGGACGCTCGACGCCCGTTCGATAGGGGGCGCGGTGGCCACCTATAATCGGAGGGTGCTCGTCGCCCTGCGCCGGTTGCTGCCCTACGTCGACCGGTACCGGCGCCCCATCCTGCTGGGGCTGGCCTGCGCCACCTGCTCCAACCTGCTGAGCCTGCTCACGCCGCGCGTGCTCCAGTACGCCGTGGACGACCTGCTCGCGGTGGTGACCCACGGCAAGCTCGCCCGGTACGCCGCCGCCGTCCTCGCCATCGCGGTTGTGGGCGGACTGTTCCGCTACGCCATGCGGCGGCTCATCATCGGGGCGTCGCGGGAGATCGAGTACGACCTGCGCAACGACTTCTTCGCGCAACTGCAGCGCTTCCCTCGTGAGTACTACGACCGCGCGCGGACGGGCGATCTCATGTCGCGCGCCTCGGCCGACCTCGGCGCCGTGCGCATGATGGTCGGCCCGGCGGCCATGTACGCCGTGTCGACGGGCGTGATGGCCGTGGCCGCCATCGCCATGATGGTGTCCATCCACCCGCGGCTCACGCTGTTGCTCGTCACCGGCCTGCCGCTGGTGTCGGTCATGGTGAAGGCCTTCGGCCAGGCCATCCACCATCGCTTCGAACGCATCCAGGCCCAGTTGTCCGAGATCAGCGCCATCACGCAGGAGTCGCTGGCCGGCGTGCGTGTCGTCCGGGCGTACGGCCAGGAGGGGGCCGAGCGCGCGAAGTTCCTCGCGGCCAACGACGAGTACGTGGACCGCAACCGCCGCCTCATCCTGCTGCAGGCGTGCTTCTACCCCAGCATGACGTTCGGGTTCGGCGTGGCGACCGTCGGGTTCCTCTACCTGGGCGGCCGCGAAGTGATCCAGGGGCGCCTCACGCTCGGCGAGTTCGTCGCGTTCAACGGCTATCTCGCGCAACTGGCCTGGCCGCTGGTGGCGTTCGGCTGGGTGACGAACCTGATTCAACGCGGCCTCGCGTCGTGGCAGCGCATGCTGGAGGTGTTCGACACCGTCCCCTCGATCGTCGACGACGCCGACGCAGGTCCGCTGCCGGCCCCCGTTCGGGGAGACCTGCGTGTGCGCCACCTGACCTTCGCGTACGGCGACGGCCCGCCCGTGCTGCACGACGTCGACCTGCACGTCCCCGCCGGCAGCACGCTCGCCATCGTCGGCGCCACGGGCAGCGGCAAGTCCACGCTGGTCCACCTGCTCGTGCGCCTCTACGACCCGCCGCCGGGCACCATCTGGCTCGACGAGGTCGACGTCCGCGCCCTGCCGCTCGCCCAGTTGCGCACGGCCATCGCGTTCGTGCCGCAGGAGACGTTCCTGTTCAGCACGTCGCTCGAGGAGAACATCGCGTTCGGCGCCGGCGCGCTGCCCGAGGCCGACCGGTCTCGCCGCGTACGCGACGTCGCGGCCATCGCCCGGCTCGACAAGGACGTCGCGCAGTTTGCCGACGGCTATGCGACCCGCGTGGGTGAACGTGGCCTGACCCTCTCGGGCGGGCAGAAACAGCGGACCGCCATCGCGCGCGCGCTGATGACCGACGCGCCGGTGCTGGTCTTCGACGACGCGCTGTCGGCGGTGGACACGTACACCGAAGAGGAGATCCTCACGCGATTGCGCGACGTGACGGCCGGTCGCACGACCATCATCGTGGCCCATCGCATCAGCGCGGTGCGTCACGCCGACCAGATCATCGTCATGGACGCCGGCCGCATCGTCGAGCGCGGCACGCACGACGCGCTCGTGTACGCCGACGGTCCCTACAGCGAACTCGCGCGCCAGCAGCAACTCGAAGAGGAGCTGGCGGTCTCCTGATGACGGCCCACGACGACGAGATTCTCGGCAAGGCATACGACAGCCGGCTCATGCGCCGGCTGATCGGCTACCTGCGGCCCTACCGCGGGCGTGCCGCGATTGCGCTCGCGGCCATCGTGACGGGCGTGGGCTTCCAGCTCGCGCAGCCGTTCCTGGTGAAGCGCGCGATCGACGCCTACATCGCCACGGGCGATCTCGGTGGTGTCACGACCGTCGCCCTGCTGTACCTGGGGACGCTCCTCGGCGCGTTCGTCGCCGAGTTCGTGCAGACCACCACGCTGCAGATGCTCGGGCAGCGGATCATGTACGACCTCCGGCGGCAGGTGTACGACCACCTGCAGCGACTGGATCTGGCCTACTACGACCGCAATCCGGTCGGACGTCTCATGACGCGCGTCACGAGCGACGTGGACGCCATCAACGACCTGTTCACGTCGGGCGTCGTGTCGGTGTTCGGTGACGTGCTCTCGCTGCTCGGGATCGTCGCCGTGCTGGTGTCGCTCGACTGGCGGCTCGCGCTGCTCACGTTCTGCGTGCTGCCGCTGATCCTGCTCGTGACGCAGTGGTTCCGCCGCAACGTGCGCGAGTCGTACCGCGAGGTGCGCACGTGGGTGTCGCGGCTGAACGCCTTCCTGCAGGAGAACCTCACGGGCATGAGCACCGTGCAGATCTTCCGCCGTGAGGCGCAGGCGTTCGCGGAGTTCGACCGCGTCAACACGGAGCACCGCGACGCGAACCTCCGCTCGATCTACTACTACGCCGTCTTCTACCCGGCCATCGAGTTGATTGGCGCCGTGTCCACGGCCCTGATCCTGTGGTTCGGGGGCGGCTGGGTGCTCGGGGGCACGCTCACGATCGGCACGCTCGTGGCGTTCATCCAGTACGCCCAGCGCTTCTTCCGGCCGATCTCGGACATGTCGGAGAAGTTCAACCTGCTGCAGGCCGCGATGGCCTCGTCCGAGCGGCTGTTCGGCCTGCTCGACACGCCGGTGCGCATCATGGATCCGGGGACCGGGGGCCGGGGACCGGGTACCGGCGAGAGGGATCCGGGGACCGGGGACCGGGGACCGGCCCCCGGATCCCGGGGGCGGATCGTGGTCGACGACGTGTCGTTCGCCTACACGCCGGGCGTGGACGTCCTGAAGCACGTGTCGTTCACCGTCGAGCCGGGGCAGCGCATCGGCATCGTGGGAGCCACCGGGTCGGGCAAGAGCACGCTCATCAACCTGCTGCTGCGGTTCTACGACGTGTCGAGTGGGCGCATCCTGCTCGATGGCGCCGACGTACGCGATCTGCCTCTGGCGCAGCTGCGCTCGCATTTCGCCCTCGTCCTGCAGGACGTCTACCTGTTCTCGGGCACGATCGCCGGCAACATCCGTCTCGGTCGCCACGACATCAGCGACGCCCGCGTGCGCGCGGCCGCCGAGGCGGTGCACGCCGACGCCTTCATCCGCGAACTGCCGCAGGGCTACGACACGCCGGTCGCCGAGCGCGGTGCGACGCTGTCGGTGGGACAGAAGCAGTTGCTGTCGTTCGCCCGCGCGCTCGCCTTCGATCCCCGCATCCTGGTCCTCGACGAGGCGACGTCGAGCGTCGACACCGAGACCGAACTGTTGATTCGCGACGCGCTGCACGTCCTGATGGAGGGCCGCACGACGATTGCCATCGCGCATCGCCTCTCGACGATCCAGGACATGGACCGTATCCTCGTCCTGCACCGCGGCGAACTCCGCGAGACGGGCACACACCAGGAGTTGTTGGCCATGCGAGGCATCTATCACCGGCTGTACCAGTTGCAGTACCAGACCCACGTGTCGCCTGCCATCCTGCAGCCCGCACATGGAGACGCGCGATGATCGACCTCGGACGCGCCCGCGTGCTCGTGACCGGAGGCGCGGGCTTCATCGGGTCGGCGCTGGTGTGGGGCCTCAACGCACGGGGCACCACGCGCGTGGTGATTGCCGACCGGCTGGGCAGGAGCACGAAGTGGCGGAACCTCAGGGCGTTGCGGTTCGAGGACTACGTCGAGGCCGACACGCTCCTCGAGTCGCTCGAGTCGGGGCGCCTCGGCGACTTCGATCTGGTGCTCCACATGGGGGCCTGCTCGGCGACCACCGAGCAGGACGCGGCCTACCTGGCTCGCAACAACTTCGCCTTCAGCAAGGCGCTGGCGCTGTGGGCGCTGCAGCACGGCGCCGGTATCGTCTATGCCTCCTCGGCAGCCACCTACGGTGACGGCCGGGCGGGCATGGAGGACGACCCGGACGGCATCGATCGTCTGCGTCCGCTGAACATGTACGGCTACTCGAAGCTGCTCTTCGACCGCTGGGCACGCGAGCAGGGCCTGTTGTCGCGCATGGCCGGCCTGCGGTTCTTCAACGTCTTCGGCCCGAACGAGGGACACAAGGGCGAGATGCGGTCGGTGGTCCACAAGGCCTGTGCGCAGGTGCGCGACGAAGGCGCCGTGCGCCTCTTCCGGAGCCACCACCCCGACTACCGCGACGGCGAGCAGCGGCGCGACTTCGTCTACGTGAAGGACGTCGTCGCCATGACACTGCACGTGGCCGAACGGCGGGAGACGGGGCTCTTCAACATCGGCTCGGGGCACGCGCACACCTGGCTCGACCTGGTGCGGCCGATCTTCGCCGCGCTGCGCGTGCCGGAGCGCATCGAGTTCGTGGACATGCCCGAGGCCCTGCGCGAGACGTACCAGTACCACACGCAGGCCGACATCTCCCGCCTGCGTGCGACCGGCTACACCGCACCCTGTACACCGCTTGCCGAGGCGGTGACCGACTACGTGGCCGGCTACCTCGTGCCGGGTCGCCATCTCGGCGACGAAACCGTCGAGGCTGTCGGCGGGCAGTGAGCCTGGCCGCGCCCGCGCTACCGCTTCTGGGCGAGCAGGAGCAGGGAGCTTCCGATGGGCAGGTCGAGCCGCCGGACGACGGCCGCTTCGGCCTTGAGCAGGCCGGTCAGCGCGTCGTTCACGGGGCGGGCCGGGATGCCGATCTCGGCCTGCGCGTCTTCGGCGGGCTTGAGGCCCCGTCGGCGCTGCCACCAGCGCAGGCCGGCCATCACCGGGAACAGCGACGCGTTGGTGAAGGTGAGGCGCTCGACGTGGAACCCGGCGGCCTCGACGGCGGCATGGAGTTCGCCGCGCTCGTACCGGTGCGCCTCTTCGGCCAGCACGGCGTGGTCGCCGCGGAGCAGTTCCAGCGCCGCCACGTTCATCACGAGGTGGCCACCGGGTGACAGGATCCGATGGAACTCCGCGAGCACCTGGCGCCCGAGGTCCGGCGGGAGGCACTGCAGCACGTCGAAGCAGGTGACCAGGTCGAAGGCCGCGTCGCGGAACGGCACGTGCAGCACGCTGGCCTGGGCCAGCCGCTGCGTGCCGTGATCCTTGGCGAACTTCAGCCCCGTCCAGGTGAGGTCGAAGCCGTACGCCGTGCCGTGCTGCGCGAGCATCGGCAGGTTCACGCCCGTGCCACAGCCGCAGTCGAGCAGCCGCGTGGGCGGGTGCGCCGCGGCCGCCCGGGCGACCAGCGGGCTCACGAACGCACGGAAGCCCTTGAACCAGAAATGCTCGCGCTCGGCACGGCGCGTGGCTTCGAGCAGGAGATCCATCAGGACTTGGTTGGGGGCTGCGGCGCCGGCTCCGGTGTGGCGGCCGCGGGCGGCGGCTCGGGGGCCGGCGGCGCGTCGGCCGGGCGCTTCGCGTCGTTGCTCTGGGCTTCGCGGCGCCGGAACTCGCTGCCGACCCGCTCGGGTGTGCTCGTGCGCGGGTTCCAGCCGAGGCGCATCACCTGGATGGCTGTCGTCCGGCGGCCGAATGCCAGCGCCTCGTTGCAGTTCCACATGTAGATGTCGATCTGGCGCCCCTTCACCCGCGGGCCCGTGTCGAGGATGGTGTAGATGCCGTTGTAGCGCGTGCCGAGCGACTCCACGCGTATCACCGAGCCGACCGGCAGCAGATCGGGGTCGGCGGCCGCGATACCCGTCTGGATGCCTGCGCCCGACGCGGTGGTCGTGCCCTTGCAGTAGGCGGTGGCCCGGAACCTCAGCCGCAGGCCGGGCGCGGGGGAGGCGACGTCGAGCGGGTCGGGCGGACCCGGGCTCATCACGGGCGTCTCGGCCCGCGTGCGGCGGAAGGCACTCGGGATGTACGGCGAGTCGAACAACTGGCTCTCGTACATCAGGGCAAACGCGAGCGCCGCGCCGGCCGCCACGATGATCCGGCGACGCAGGGAGCGGGTGAGCAGCATTACGCGCGCCCCCCGGCAGCCTGGCTGGCGAAGTGCTCGAATCCCCCGGGCAGGGGCATCTCGCGGCCGTCGTCCTGCACCACGATCAAATCGGCGGCTTTCGTGCAGACGCCAATGCAGGTGACCGGCGGCAGTCCAGCCCGTCCAGACACGTGGAGAAACCGGCGCCTGGCACGCCTCGGCACGGCGAACAGCAGTTCGTAGTCCTCGCCACCCGACCACGTCAGCGACGCCGCGTCCACGCCCGTGACGGCTGCCACGGGGCCGACCGCCGGCGACAGGGGCAGTGACGCGGCATCCACACGCACGCCCACCCCGCTGGCGGCGGCCAGCTGCCGGAGGGCATCGGCCAGGCCGTCGCTGGTGTCCATGCACGCCGAGGCGGCCTTGTTGCGGGCCACCTGGACCCCGAGGGCGACGCGGGCGTCCGGGCGCCGGTAGCGGGCGATGGCCTCGGGCACGCCGGGCGGGAGCGAGACGTCGGCCCCGCCTGGCGTCTCGGACGCGCCGGCGCGAGCGGCGGCCTGCAGCCACGCGAGCCCCGCAGCGGCCGCGCCCACCGTGCCGCTCACGTACAGCTCGTCGCCCGCCCGGGCACCGGCGCGACGCAGGACGTGGCGTGGCTTCACCGCGCCCGTCACCGTGACGTCCACGAAGAGGACGGGCGAGCGCGACACGTTGCCCCCGATCAGGTCCACGCGTGCCGTGCGCGCGGCCGCCACGAGTGCGTCGAGCATCCCGGCCACCCAGCGTGTCTCGAGGGCGGGAGGCAGGCCCAGCGACAGCAGGGCCATGCGCGGGTCGGCGCCCATGGCCGCCAGGTCGCTCAGGTTGACGTGCAGCGCACGCATGCCCACGTCGGCCGCGCTGCTGAACTCACGCGTGAAGTGGACGCCGTCCACGAGCACGTCCGTGGTGATGGCGTCCACGTGGTTGCGACGCGGGCCGACCACGGCCGCATCGTCGCCGATCCCGACGAGCACGTCGGGCGTCGCCGGTGCGCCGACACGGGCGGCGATCCAGGCGATCAGCGCGCGCTCACCGACGTCGCCGATCGTGGCCGTCTCACCGTGGGGCCACGCCGGGGGCGCTGGGGACGTCATGGTCAGCGGGCAATCTCCACGGCACGCGTCTCGCGAATCACCGTGACCTTGATCTGGCCGGGATACTCGAGCTCGTTCTCGATTCGTCGCGCGATGTCCTTGGACAGCCACACGGCGTCTTCGTCCGACACCTGGTCGCTCTGGACCATGATGCGGATTTCGCGGCCGGCTTGCAGGGCGAACGAGCGCGAGACGCCCTTGAAGCTGCTGGCGATGTCCTCGAGCTTCTCGAGGCGCTTCACGTACGACTCGAGGATGTCGCGACGCGCACCCGGCCTCGCGGCGGAGATCGCGTCGGCCGCCTGCACGATCATCGCCTCGACCGAGGGCCAGTCGATGTCCATGTGATGAGCGGCGACGGCGTCGAGCACGGGCTGCCGCTCGCCGTACTTGCGCAGCAGGTCGAGGCCGAGGGCCAGGTGCGTGCCTTCCATTTCGCGGTCGATGGCCTTGCCGATGTCGTGCAGGAACGCCGCTCGCACCGCGACGGGGCTGTCGAGGCCCAGTTCACGGGCCATGATGCCGGCCAGGAACGCCACTTCCTTGCTGTGACTCAGCACGTTCTGCCCGTAGCTCGTGCGGTAGCGGAGTCGGCCCATCAGGCGCAGCAGTTCGGGATGCACGTCGTGCAGGCCCAGTTCGAAGGCGGCGGCCTCGCCGTCTCGGCGGACGGTCTCCTCCAGTTCGGCCCTCACGCGCTCGACGACTTCCTCGATTCGCGCGGGATGGATGCGGCCGTCGGCGATCAGCCGCTCGATGGCCTGTCGGGCCACCTCGCGACGGAACGGGTCGAATCCCGAGAGGATGATCGCCCCGGGGGTGTCGTCCACGATGAGCTCGACGCCGGTGGCCTGTTCGAGGGCACGGATGTTCCGACCCTCGCGGCCGATGATCCGGCCCTTCATGTCGTCGCTCGGCAGGTCGACCACCGAGACCGTCGTCTCGATCGCATGCTCGGCGGCGCTGCGCTGGATGGCCTCCGCGATGAGTTGCCGGGCGCGAGCGGCGGCCTGTTCGCGCGCCTCCGTCTCGAGCCGCTTCACGAGGTGCGCGGCGTCGCGGCGCGCGTCGTGCTCCATCTGGCGCAGCAGTTCGGCCTTCGCCTCGTCGGCGGTCAGGCTCGCCACGCGCTGCAACTCGACGACTGCTGCGGCGTGGGTGGCATCGGCGTGTTCCAGACGCCTGCGCGCCGCCTGCTCGAGGGTCGTCGCCGCCTCGAGGCGCTCGCGCACCTCGTCCTGACGCCGCACGAGATCCTGTTCACGCTGCAGGAGCGCGGCGGTGCGATCCGTGGCGCTCCGCAACTGGTCGGCGGCGTGCTGCTCCGCCGCCCGGGCAGCGTCGGTCATCTCGCGGGCGGCCCGCTCCGACTCGACCAGCAGCGCGTGCGCGCGCTCCTTGGCTGCGAGCTCGGCCTCCTTCCGGTGCGACTCGGCGTCGCGCTCGGCGGTACTGATGACGAGCGCTGCCTGCTCTTCGGCGTGCCGCACGTCGGCGGCCAGGCGCTTGCGCGCCCAGAGCAGCCACGCCAGAACGGCCAGAGCGGCGGTGACGTCAAGCGCCAGCGCCAGCAGTTCGAGGGAGTTCCAGGGCCCCATGAGATCGACTCGACTGTGGCCCGAACCCACGACTGAAGGCAAGCCCGGTGGCTGGACCGGACGTTCGGGCACGCGCGCGGTCAGGGCCTGGGACCGCACACGCCGACCCGCTTCGGGGGCGGCGTGCGGCCGGGGGCCGCCACGTTGCCATGCAGCCGGCCGCGACGTGCGGCCGAGATTGGAAAACCCCGCGTTGCCGTGTGGGGAGGTCGTTGAACCTGCGGAAGCAGGTGGAACCACTGTAAGAGCCGCGCTTCAGGCTTCCTCTCTGCGGAGGCATGCACACCACGCGGCCGTCGCGATTCGCTTGGGGTAAAGAACATCGGCTCAAGCGATCCTCTACCCATCACGCGCAACGCAGGCTCACTGATGGTAGCACGGGGGCACTACCCGTGCTTCTGCAACACCGCGTCGATCAGTCGCTCGAGTTCCACGGCCTTCTCGACCAGTTCCGCGGCGACCCGCGACTCGTCGTCGCGTCCGCGAAAGCACTCGTCGGCGATGTTGAGGGCGGCCAGCACGGCCAGCTTGGTGGACTCGCCGATGGGCACGGCACTCGACGCCGCGTCCATCGTGCGGTCGACGTAGCGCGCCAGCTTGTGCACGTAGGCCGGATCGAGCGCGCTCCGCACCGGGTAGCGAAGCCCCTGGATGTCCACCATCACCACGTGGTTCGGTGGCGCCTGTTCCCCGAGCGGCCGGTCGTCGTCCAAGGGGCGGGGTCCGATCACGAGGTCATCACAGCTGCAGGGCGTCGAGCTGCGCGAGCATGTCGGCCACCCGCGCGCGCACCTGGTCGCGCTCCTCGCGCAGCGACTGCAACTCGGCGGCGACGCCCTCGGCGTCGGCCAACTGGGCCCGCAAGGCCTCGACGTCCTTCCCGAGGCGATCGTTGTCGGCGCGCAGCTTCGACGCTTCGAGCCGGCTGCGCTCGACCAGACCGATCAACTGACGGATCTTCTCGTCGAGACGCTCGACGACGCCGAGATCGACCACGGGGACGGTGTTGCTCATGAATCCAGCTCCAGGGCGCGCCCGCGGGCGCGCCGGTCAACGCAGGGTCGCGCCGTGCTCGGCCGCGAGAGCCGCGAGAATGGCGTCGGTGGCCGCCTGCACCTCCGCATCCGTCAGCGTGCGCTCCGCAGCCCGGAAGGTGAGCCTCAGCGAGAGACTGACCGTGCCTTCCGGCAGCGACTTGCCCTGATAGCGATCGAACTCGCGCACCGCCACCAGCGTGGACGGCGCAGACGCGTGAATCGTGCCACGAACCCTGACCGCCGGCAAGTCGGCCGGCACGACGATCGAGATGTCGCGCACCACCGACGGGTGCCGGGGCAGCGCACGCATCACGACCTGTCGATCCGCATCCCAGTCGGGCGCCGCGAGATCGAGGTCCACCTCCATCACGATGACCGGGTCGCCGGCCGGCAGGCCACGCGCATCGGCCAGGTCGGCAGCCAGCTGACCCGCCCAGCCCACCGGCAGTCGCAACCCGTCGGCCCCGACGCGCACCAGGCGAGCCGTGCGTCCGGGCATCAGCGCGGGATGCTCCGCGGCCTCGGCTTCGATCGAGACGCGCAGCACGTCGGCCAGTCGCGAGACCACGCCAAGGCCGTCGTAGACGTCCACCGACCGGCCACTGCCACTCCAATGCTCCGCCGCAGCGGCGCCCGTCCATGCCACGGCGACACTGCGCGTCTCGCCGAGCGCGGACGTGAACCGTGTGCCGAGCTCGAACAGGCGGACGTCGCGCTGCTCGCGACGGCGATTGTGCGACAGGCTGTCGATCACGCCCGGCAGCAACGACGGCCGCAGCACGGCGAAGAGTTCCGACAGCGGGTTGGCGATCGCGATGGGGGCTGCGTCGAACGGCGCGGCCGCGGCGCGCTCGATGAACGTGAACGTGACGGCCTCGGCAAATCCCGCCCCCACCAGGACATCGCGCACCCGGGCATCGCGCACCAGGCGCGGGGCGGTCCGCGCCGGCGGGGCGGTCAGCGCCGGAAAGGTGGAGGGCAGGCGGTCGTAGCCCGCGCAGCGCGCCACCTCTTCGATGAGGTCCTCTTCGCGCGTCACGTCTCCGCGCCAGCCGGGGACCGTCACGTCCCACGTCGGACCCTCGCTGGTCGGCCGCACGCCGAAGCCGAGCGCCTCGAGAATCTGCACGACCTCCGGCTCGGGCACCTCCATGCCGAGCACGCGGGCGATGCGGGGCCACCGCAAGCGCACCGACCGTGCCGGGGGCGCAGGCTGGCCGACGACGTCGCCGCCGGGCCGGGCGTGGCCGGCACCAATCTGCGTGATCAGCTCGACGGCCCGATCGATGGCGCGGGCCGGCATCGACGGGTCGGTGCCGCGCTCGAAGCGATACGACGCCTCGGTGGACAGTTGCAGGCGCCGCCGCGTGCGCCGCACCTGGGTCGGCTCGAAGTACGCGCTCTCGAGCACGATCGTCCGGGTGGTCGCGCTGATTTCGGTGGCCGCGCCTCCCATCACCCCGGCAACGGCCTGCGCCCGCTCGGCGTCGGCGATGACCAGCATGTCGTCGGCCAGCGTCCGCTCCACGCCGTCCAGCGTGGTCAGCTTCTCGCCGGGGCGCGCGGTGCGAATCCGGAGGTGGCGATCGGCGAGCGTGCCGTGGTCGAACGCGTGCAGCGGCTGGTTCAGTTCGAGCAGGACGTAGTTGGTGACGTCCACGATGTTGTTGATCGAGCGCACGCCGCTCAGCGTGAGGCGCTCGACGAGCCATGCGGGCGACGGCCCCACCGTCACGTCCATCAGGGCCGCGCAGTAGAGCGGGCAGAGATCCGGACGTTCGACCGTGACGCGCACGTCGCCCTCGGCGATGCCGCGAGCCGAACGCGACTCGCGCTCGGGGCTTGCCCCGCCGAAGCCGCCGGAGGACGCGGAGGAAGCGAAGGAGCCTGAGGAAACGGAGGCGGCGAAGGCGGGGGCACGCAGGGGCACGCCGTACCTGACGGCGACTTCACGCGCCATGCCGAGCACGCTCAGGCAGTCCGGACGGTTCGCCGTGATCTCGAAGTCGATCACGGCATCGTCGGGGCGGCCGGGCACCGGTTCGATCGAGGCGACCTCGAACCCGCGCATCGTCAGATCGCCGGCGAGCTGGTCGATGCCCACCGGGACGTCGACGTAGTCCTTGAGCCACGAGACGAGGATCTTCACGACGCGAACTGCTCCAGGAAGCGGAGGTCGTTTTCGTAGAACGCGCGGATGTCGTCCACGCGATGGGCCAGCAGGGCGAGCCGCTCGATACCCATGCCGAAGGCGAAGCCGGTGTAACGCTCGGGATCGATGCCGACGGCCTCGAACACGGACGGGTGCACCATGCCGCTGCCGCCGATCTCGATCCACCCGGTGCGCTTGCACATCGAGCAGCCCGGACCGAAGCACGACTGGCAGCCGACGAACACCTCGGCGCTCGGTTCCGTGTACGGGAAGAAGCTCGGCTTGAACATGATGGGCGTCCTCGGGTCGAAGAACTCCCGTGCGAACCCGAGGAGCGTGCCCTTGAGGTCGGCCATGGTCACGTGTTCGCCGACGACGAGGGCCTCCACCTGCTGGAACATCGGCGTGTGCGTCAGGTCGAGGTTGTCGCGCCGGTACACGCGGCCCGGGGCGATGATCCGGATGGGCGGCGGCTGCCGCTCCATGTAGCGGATCTGCATCGCCGACGTGTGGGTCCGCAGGAGCGTGGCGGGGCGCAGCGTGACGCCCGCACCCGGTGTCCCCGTCGCCCGGGCGCCCTGATCGAACGGGTGCTCGAGGTACAGGGTGTCCTGCGCGTCGCGGGCCGGGTGATCGGCCGGCATGTTCAGGGCCTCGAAGTTGTGCCAGTCGTCCTCGGCCTCGGGCCCGTCGAGGATCTCGTAACCCATGCGCACGAAGATCCGCTCGATTCGCTCACGCATCGCATTGAGGGGATGGCGCGACCCTGCGGGGAGGGGGCGCGGCGCGAGCGTGAGGTCCAGGCCGACCGCCCGGGGCGCTGCAGCGCCAAGGGCTGCCTTGCGCGCCTCGAGCGCCGTCTCGACGGCCTGCTTCAGTTCGTTGGCCAGGCGCCCGATCTCGCGCTTCTGGTCGGCCGGCGCCTTGGCGATCTCGCCGTAGAGGGCCGTCACCAGTCCGTGCTTCCGGCTCAGGAACCGATCGCGCAGGGCCTGCAGATCCGCGGCGGTGGCGGCCGCCGCAAGCGCGGACTCGAACTCCGCGCGCAGGGCGGAGACGGAGGAGGGGAGGTCGGGCATGGGAATTTCAGAAGTTCAGAAGTTCAGAATTGCGGGACGCATCGGATTCCAGAGCACTCCGAATCGTGGAGCGGCGCGCGCACACGAAAAACGGGGGCACGCCCGCGAAGGCTGCCCCCGTCGATGTCGGAATCTCGCACTCTCGCGTGAAATTCCTGCAATCCTGCAATTACTGCGCTGCAGCCTGCTGCTTGAGGGCGTCTTTGGCGCGTGCGGTCAGCGCCACGAAGGCCCCCGGCTCGTTCACGGCCAGTTCGGCCAGCATCTTGCGGTCGACGGTCACGCCGGCGCGGTTGAGACCGGCGATGAACTGCGAGTAGCTGATGCCCTGCTGGCGCGCCGCGGCGTTGATGCGGACGATCCACAGGCGACGGAAGTCGCGCTTCTTGCGCCGGCGCCCGACGAACGCGCTCTTGAGCGCACGGTCGACCGCCTCCTTGGCGAAGCGGTACAGCTTGCTCTTGTTGGCGTAGTACCCCTTGGCCAGGGTCAACAACTTCTCGCGCTTCGCACGGCGCACCGTGCCACGCTTCACTCTCGGCATTGCTCTCTCCGCAGCCTCGGGGCGGGACTACACCCGACTTGGGGACCCGGACCGCTCCAGGATTCCAGAATTTCAGAATGGCAGAACTTCAGGAAATGCATCGCACGCCCGGTAGTGGTGGGCCTGGTGATGCCATGGGTGAGATTCTGCAATTCTGCAATCGTGAAATTTCCGACCTTCACTTGTACGGCAGCATCAACTCCAACTTGCCCTGATCCTGAGCCGACACGAGGGTCGTGCCACGCAGCGCGCGCTTGCGCTTGGTGGTCTTGCTCGTCAGGATGTGCCGCTTGAACGCGCTACCGCGCAGGAACTTGCCAGAAGCGGTGCGCTTGAACCGCTTCGAGGCGCCCTTGTGGGTCTTCAGCTTCGGCATGATCTGACTCGTCTTCCTTCACTCGGGGGGAGGCCAGCGACGCCTCCCCGTTGTCGTCGGTGTCGTCATTGCCACCGACGTGCACGGGACGTGGCGAGCCACGTCCCGGATTCCTAGGCCTCGCCGGCCGGGGCGTCGGCCTCGGCCTCGGCCTCGTCGTCGGCGCCGGTCTCCGGCTCCGACTCGGGCTTGGTCGGCTTCTCGACCTTCTTCAGCCCGGGGCGGCCCGACAGGATGGTGTGCATCGTGTTGCCCTCCATCCGCGGGATGTTCTCGGCCACCGCGATGTCGTTCAGCTCGGTGATCAACCGCTCGAGAATCCGGCGGCCGATCTCCGGGTGGGCGATTTCACGACCGCGGAAGAAGACCACGGCCTTGACCTTGTCGCCCTCGTGCAGGAAGCGCTGGATGTTGCGCTTCTTGAAGTCGTAATCGTGCAGGTCGACCTTCGGGCGGAACTTGACTTCCTTGACCTCGATGGTCTTCTGGTGCTTGCGGGCCTGCCGCTGCTTCTTCTGCTCGTTGTACTGGTACTTGCCGTAATCGGTGATCCGGCAGACCGGTGGCACGGCCGTGGCAGCGACTTCCACGAGGTCGAGACCCTTCGATCGGGCCAACGCCACCGCCTGGGCGGGCGGCATGATGCCCAGCTGCTGTCCCGTCTCGTCGATCACCCGGACCTCGCGAACGCGGATGCGCTCGTTGATCCGGACCCTGTCGTCCCGTCGGGGACCCCGCATGCGATTGTCGAACGCGATAACGACCTCCTTGAACGCGCCCCGCCCGCCGATCCCCTGACCGGCGCCTCGGAACGCTTCCTACACCCCGACCGGCTGCTGTGCCGACTGTCCCTTGCTCGCGACCTCGGCCTGCGCATCGGCGATGAACTCGTCCACCGCCCGGCTGCCCAGGTCGCCACCCTGCCGACTCCGCACCGCCACCGTGCCCTCGGCGGCTTCCTTGTCGCCGACGACGAGCATGTACGGCACCTTCTGCAACTGGGCTTCCCGGATCTTGTACCCGATCTTCTCCTGCCGGTCATCCAGACCCACCCGCAGCCCGGCGGCCTTCAGCCGGTCCACCACCTGCGCCGCGTACGGCGCATGGCGGTCGGCGATGGGCAGCACGACGGCCTGCAGCGGCGCCAGCCACAGCGGGAACGCCCCGGCGAAGTGTTCGATCAACAGCGCGATGAACCGCTCGAAACTGCCGAAGATCGCGCGATGGATCACCACCGGCCGGTGCTCGGCGTTGTCGGCGCCGACGTACTTCAGGTCGAAGCGCTCCGGCAGCTGGTAGTCGAGCTGGATCGTCGCACACTGCCACTTCCGCCCGATGGCGTCGGTGACGTCGAAGTCGATCTTCGGCCCGTAGAACGCGCCGTCGCCCTCGTTGATCGTGTACGCCTGGCCGGCCGCCTCGAGCGCCTGCTTCAACTGCGCCTCGGCGTGGTCCCACGTCGCGCGTTCACCGAGATACTGCTCCGGACGCGTGGACAGCTTGACCTCGTAGGTCAGCCCGAGGTCGCCGTACACCTGCTGCACGAGCCCGAGCAGCCGCTGGACCTCCTCGCCGATCTGTTCCTGCGTCACGAAGCAGTGGGCGTCGTCTTGCGAGAACTGGCGCACGCGCGTGAGGCCGCCGAGTACGCCCGACGCCTCGTTGCGGTGCAGGGCCGTCTGCTCGTGGAAGCGCAGCGGCAGGTCGCGATAGCTGCGCACCTCACTGGCGAACACCAGCATGTGGCCCGGGCAGTTCATCGCCTTCACGCCCATGGCCTCGCCTTCGCCGGCCTCGAGCGTGAACATGTTCTCGCGATAGTGGAACCAGTGCCCCGAGGTCTCCCACAGCGCCTTGTTGAAGAGCAGGGGCGTCTTGACCTCTTCGTACCCGGCCGGGTAGAGCACCGTCCGCATGTACTCGGCCAGGCCGTTGTACAGCACCGTGCCCTTGTGCAGCCAGAACGCGGCGCCCGGGGCCCACGGGTGGAACATGAACAGCCCGAGTTCCTTGCCGACCTTCCGATGGTCGCGCTTCTTCGCTTCCTCGAGCCGGGCCAGGTGCGCCTGCAGGTCCTTGTCGCTGAAGAAGGCCGTGCCGTAGACCCGCTGCATCGGCTGGTTCTTCGCGTCGCCCTTCCAGTACGCGCTCGACGTCGTCGTGAGCTTGAACGCCTTCAGCTTGCCCGTGGACGGCACGTGCGGGCCGAGGCAGAAGTCCACGAAGGTGTCGCGGTCCTTGATCGTGTAGACCGAGACCTCGGCTTGCCCCTCGGTCTTCTCCTCGATCAACTGGACCTTGAGCGGTTCCCCCCGATCGGCGAAGAAACGGATCGCTTCGTCGCGCGGCCACACCTGGTGCTCGAACACCTCGTCGGCCTGCGCGAGCCGGCGCATCTCGGCCTCGATTCGCTCGAGGTCCTCGGGCACGAACGGGCGCTCGACCACGAAGTCGTAGTAGAACCCCGGCGGATCCTCGAGCGCAGGCCCGACGCCGCACTGCGTGCCCGGGAACAGGCGCGTGACCGCGGCCGCCAGCAGGTGCGCCGTGCTGTGCCGGTACACGTGCAGGGCATCGGGACCCTCGCCGGTCAGAATCTGGACCCGCGCGTCCTGCGTGAGGGGATACGAGAGATCGACCAGCCGGTCGTCGACCCTGGCCACCAGCGCCGCCTTGGCCAGGCGTGGAGACACCTCGGCCGCCACGTGGCGCACCGGCGTGCCGGCAGGCACCGATCGCGTGGATCCATCCGGGAGCGTGACTACGACGGACGACATGCCGCGAACACTGGTCTCCACAGCCGGGACCGGCCGTGACGACAACCGGGGCGGGTGGCTGGAAAAATGGTAGGCACGGGCGGAATCGAACCGCCGACCTCCTGCGTGTCAAGCAGGCGCTCTAACCCCTGAGCTACGCGCCTATGGACGTTCACACGAGCGCTCGTGCGAACAGGCATGGTACAGCGGAGATGCTGTGCTGCGCAACTCGCCTCAGGCGGCGGCCTTGCCCGCGACCACGGCGAGCGCCCGGTCGAGGATGGGGTCGTCGGTTGGCGCCGGCGCACCGAACTCGACGTCCGGCTCCGACACCGGCGTGGCCGGCAACAGGCCGGTGCCGTGAATGGCCGTGCCCTTCGGACCCAGCCAGCGCGCGTAGGTGAGCCACAAGCCGCTGCCGTCGGGCAGCTTCACGAGCTTCTGGGCTGCCGCGCGCCCGAGCGTCCGTTCGCCGATGGCCTTGGCCCTGTCGTTCTCCACCAGGGCTGCCGCAAACACCTCGGCAGCCTGAGACGTGCCGTTGGTGGTGAGCAGCGTGACGGGCACGGTGATGCTGCCGTCGCCCGGGCGCGCCTCGGCCTTGACCGGCGTCTGCCCCCGGGCCTCGCGGATGGCCAGCACGCCCGCCTTCACGAACAGCCGCGCGGGATCGGTGCCGAGCGCGGGATCGCCCTCGGCCGTGTGCCGCAGGTCGATGATCAGGTGCGTGGCCCCCTGGCGGGTGAGCGCCTCGGTGGCCTGGCGCATCTGCGCCGCCGTCTGCTCGCTGAAGGCCGTCACGCGCAGCAGCCCGACGGTCGGCGCGGCCATGCGGCCCGTGACCTCCGCAGGGAGGGGGGCCACCCGCGTGAGGGGCACCTCGTGCGTGTCGGTGGCGCTGCCGCGCAACACGGTGAGGGTGACGGTCGATCCGACCGGGCCCTGCAGCAGGCGGTCGCCCTCGCTGAGGGACATGTGCCGCGTGGACCGGCCGTCGATGGCGCGCACGTAGTCGCCGGTGTGCAGGCCCGCACGCGCGGCCGGCGACCCGTCGCGGGCGGCGACCACGCGCAGGTAGTACTGCCGCGTCAGCGTGAGCCCCGTCGTGCCGGGCGCGGCGGGCGCCCTGGCCTCGAGGGCCTTGACCTCGTTGACGGCCAGGTACGAGCTGTCGGGGTCGAGCCCCTCGGCCAGCCCCTGCATGGCGCCGTCGAGCACCGTGTCGGGGTTCGGCTCTTCGACGTAGCTGCCGAAGATGAGCGACACCACGTCGTCGAAGACGCGCAGGTGGGGATAGGGACCAGGCGCCGTCCGTTGCTGGCCGAGCAGGCCGCCCACCACCGTGAAGATTACCAGGGGCGTGGTCAGCGCGAGAACGAGGAGGCGGGTGCGGGTGGTCATTGGAGAATGCCGCGAATGCCGAGAATGCCGCGAATGCCGAGAATACCGGGTGACCACGGCTGGTCCTATTGCGCCCGTGTCAGCCATTGTAGGGGATCGACCGGGCGCCCATCGACGCGCACTTCGAAATAGAGGGACGGACGCCCGTCCGGCCCTTCGCCGGTGTCACCGATCAGGCTTCCCGCCTCGACGGTCTCGCCTCGCTGGACGCCGAGGGACGACAGGTAGCCGTACAGGGAGTAGGCCTGACGCCCATGGTCGACGATCACGAGCTGACCGAAGCCGCTGAACGGCCCCGCGAAGGCCACCGTCCCGCCGTGCACGGCGCGGACCGGCGTCCCGGCGGAGGCCGCCACGGCGATGCCGTTGTTGACGGTCACGGTCCCGAACCGCGAATCCCGCTGTCGCCCGAACCGTTCCACTACGTCGCCGGTGACCGGCCAGGGCAGCTGCCGCTGGCGCGTCGTGAGGGGCGCACGCAGGGTCGGTGTCGGGACGGCCGTGGCCGGCGTTGCCGACACCGTGGCGTCGAGCTTCGCCCGGGCCTCGATCAGCGCCGCCAGCCAGCGCTCCCGCTGCCCCGATTCCTGGGCGATCTCGGCGAGCAGCTGCTGCTTGCCGGCATACGCCCGTTCCGCCGCGGCTCGACGGGCCGCCGCTTCCGTTTCGAGGGCCCTCGCCTCGGTGCGTTTCCCGGTGAGCCGAGTCTGCGTCTCGGCGAGCGCCTCGGCCGTCTCGCGGTACGCCGTCAGCCGCCGGCCATCGTCTCGGGCGAGGTAGGTCATCAGGCGAGACGCGCGACCGACGTCGCGGGCGCGGCCGGCATTCCAGGCGATGCGGGAGTACCCCACGCGTCCGAGCCGCTGCACCCGCCGCAGCCGCGCCGCCACCGCGGGCCGCTCGCGATCGAGCACCGCCTGCAGCGCGTCCTGCCGGGTCGTGAGCGCCCTGAGGTCCGCTTCGAGCAGCCGTCGTGCCTCGCGTGCCTCGGCCTCGCGGGCGCGCTGGAGGTCGCGCTCGACGTCGAGCCGGCGCAGCTCGTCGAGCAGCGACGCCGACTGTCGCTCGAGCATGGCGGCCTCGCGGGTGAGCGCGGCAATGCGCTCGCGCGTGGCCTGCTGCGCGCGGGCCGCCTCGGCGGCCTGCACCAGCGCCGACGGCTCGGCCGTGCCCTCGGGCCGCGTCTCGGCCGGGGGCTGCTGGAGCGTCGGCAACTGGGCCGCGAGCACGGCGAGCAGGGCGAGGACGACCGCCACGCTGCAAGTATCGGATCGGACGGCCCGATTGCCCAGCGTCATGCGTCGCGGCCGGTCGGGCCCTGTTACGCTAGCGGCGTGAAGGTGCTGGCCCTCGACCTCGGCTCGCGACGGACCGGGGTGGCCATCAGCGATGCCACCGGCACGCTGGCCCGCCCCCTCGAGGTGATCCGGGGCACGTCGTTGAAGGCCCAGTGGCCGGCGCTGCTCGACGTGATCGCCCGAGCCAACACGGACGACGAGCCGCTGACCGCGATTGTCGTGGGCGTGCCGCGCCGCCTCGACGGCAGTCCCACCGACTTCACGCCGGCGGCGCTCGACGTCGTCGCACGCCTGGCACGGCGGGTGCCGATGCCGGTGATCGCCGTGGACGAGCGGCTGACGAGCGTGGAGGGCGAAGCGCTGCTGGCGCTACGGGAGCGCGACTGGCGCAAGCGCAAGGCCCACCTCGACGCGGCGGCTGCCGCCGTCCTCTTGCAGGAATACCTGGACTCGCGCCACAGGACCCCACCCGCGTGAAGCGTCTCGCTCTTCTCCTTCTCCTCCTCCTCGTCCTGGCGGCCGCGGGCGCCGCGGTCTGGATCACCCGCACCGTGTCGGCGCCCTACGCCGGCTTCACCGGCGAGCAGTTCGTGGACATTCCGCCGGGCGAGAGCACGCGGGGCATCGGGCGCCGCCTGGTGGCGGCGGGTGTCGTGCGTGACGAGCTCACGTTCCGCCTTGCCGTGCGTTGGCACGCACGCGGCCGGTCACTCAAGGCCGGCGAGTACCGCTTCTCGGAGCCGGCGACGCCGACGGCCGTGATCGATCGCCTCGCACGGGGCGACGTCTATCTGCTGCCCCTCACGATTCCCGAAGGCCTGACGGCCGAGGAGATGGCCCGCGTGTTCGAGCAATCGGGGCTCGGCCCGGCGTCGGCCTTCGTCGCCGCGGCTCGCGAGCCAGCCGCCATCCGGGACATCGATCCCGACGCCGACTCGCTCGAAGGCTACCTGTTCCCCGATACGTATCACCTGCCTCGCCGCACCGACGGCGAGGCCCTCGTCGATCGCATGGTGCGGCGCTTCAAGGCGGTGTTCGACGAGGACCTGCGCGCCCGCGTCAAGGCCTCGGGCCTTACCGTGCGCCAGGTCATGTCGCTGGCTGCGCTGGTGGAGAAGGAGACCGCGCGCGGCGAGGAGCGTCCACTGGTGGCGGCCGTGTACCGCAACCGCCTGCGAATCGGCATGCCCATGCAGGCCGACCCCACCGTCGTGTACGCACTGAAGCGCGCCGGCCGATGGAACGGCAACATCCGCAAGGCCGACCTGCAGATCGACTCACCCTACAACACGTACCGGTATCCGGGACTGCCGCCCGGCCCCATCGCATCGCCGGGCAAGGCCTCGATCGAGGCGGTCCTGTCTCCTGCGCCAGTGGACTACCTGTACTTCGTCAGCCGCAACGACGGCTCACACGCCTTTGCCACCACGCTCGCCGAACACAACCGCAACGTCCAGCGCTGGCAGGTGCAGTACTTCAGGGAGCGTCGATAATTGCTGAATTTCAGAATTTCAGAATTTCATCGGCAGCGCCAACCTTCGGCGCGCTCCTGAGGTCGTGCAATTCCGCAATTCCGCAATTCTGAAATTCTGCAATTCTGCAATTCCCTACCGTTCCGCCCACCGCAGCTTCTGCCTGAGCACCTGGAAGTAGCCGCGCGTGGCGGGTTTCCAGAGGCGCAGCACGTACGACGCGCGACGGATGGCCACCGTGTCGCCCGGCCCGAGGACGTCTCCCGTCTGGCCGTCGAAGGTGACGTACGTCTCGTCGCGGACCTCGCGGCCATCCGATGACACGGCGCGGATCTCGAGCGCTGCCGAGGCTGGCAGCACCACCGGTCGGTTGGTCAGCGTGTGCGGTGCGATGGGCGTGAGGACGACGGCCTCGACGGCCGGGTGCACGATGGGCCCCCCGGCCGAGAGGTTGTACGCCGTCGATCCGGTGGGCGAGGCCACGATGAGGCCGTCGGCCTTGAAGTAGGCGATGAGCAGGTCGTCGGCGTAGGCCGCCAGATCGATCATCCGCGACAGCGCGCCCTTGGTGATGACCACGTCGTTCAGCGCCACGCGCGGTTGCGTCGCGCCGTCGGCGCGGCGGATGACTGCGTCGAGCATGAGCCGACGCTCCTCGATCGCGCTGCCGTCGAGTGCGCGTTCGAGGGCATCGTAGATTTCGGTGACCCGCACCTCGGTCAGGAACCCCAGGCTGCCGTAGTTCACCGCGAGCACGGGCACGTCGTAGCCGGCGGCCGCCAGCCGGCCGGCCGTGCCGAGCAGCGTGCCGTCGCCCCCGAGCACCACGATCAGCTGCTCGTCGCGGCCGAGACGCCCGGCTTCGCAGGTCTCTCCGGGCAACGGCCGTGCGGCGAGGGTCGCCGTGCTCGACTCGTAGCAGGGGGTGAGGCCGCGCGCGGTGAGCCAGTCGCCGAGCGCGACCAGCAATTCCGCCGCTTCGGTGAGCGCCGGCTTGGCCACGATGCCGACACGGCGGATGGGGAGGGTCATGCACGACTCCTGAAGTGGGCGAGCCACTCGAGATTGCCTTCCATGCCGGCGATCGGGGACGGCGTGTGGCCCCGCGCCTCGAGGCCGAGGTCCTTCGCGCACGCCACGACCTCGGCGAGCACACGCGCACGCACACCCTCGTCGCGCACCACGCCGTGCTTGCCCACCTCGTCGCGGCCCGCCTCGAACTGCGGCTTCACGAGGACGACGATGTCGGCGCCGGGACGCAGGAGGGCAGGCACGACCGGGAGAATGTACCGCAGCGAGATGAACGACACGTCGGCCGTCACCACATCGAAGGCCCGATGCTCGTCTGGCAGGTCGGCCGGCCCCAGGTGGCGGGCATTGATGCGTTCGAGGCAGGTGACGCGTGGATCGGAGCGCAGGCGCCAGTCCATCTGGTTGTGGCCCACGTCCACTGCCACCACGTGCGCGGCGCCCCGCCGGAGCAGCACGTCGGTGAAGCCGCCGGTCGACGCCCCGATGTCGAGCGCCTCGCGGCCCTGCACGTCGATGCCGAACGTGTCGAGCGCGTGCACCAGCTTCAACGCCCCGCGCCCCACGTACGGATGGTCGGGCTGACGGACCACCACCTCCACGTCCGCGCGCACGGCCTGACCGGGCTTGGGAGGAGACGCGCTGCCGGGCAGGTGCACCTGGCCCGCCAGGATGAGGGCGCGCGCGCGTTCGCGCGACGCGGCCAGCCCTCGCTGCACCAGCAGGGCATCGAGCCGCAGGCGGGGAGGGCGCGTGTCGGTCACTGGCGCCGGGTGAGGGTCCAGTCGAGGATCGCCGGCAGGTGTCCGCCGATGCCGGCCGCGGCCAGGGCGGCGTGACCGCGGTCGGCGCACTCGCGTGCCCGGCGCCTGCTGCCGTCGACGCCGAAGAGGGCCGGGTAGGTCAGCTTGCCGGCGGCCTCGTCCTTGCCGGGCTGCTTGCCCAGTTCGGCGGCCGTGCCCTCCACGTCGAGCACGTCGTCCACGATCTGGAAGCAGAGCCCGAGTTCGGTGGCATAGGCGTCGATGGCCGCGATCTGCTCGGGCGTGCCTCCGGCCATGATCGCGCCCGCGCCGACCGAGGCGCGCAGCAGGGCCCCCGTCTTCCGGGCATGCACGTCCTGCAGCCTCGCCACGTCATCGTCCAGGCGAGCCTGCCGGGCGGCGCCTTCCCACTGGAGGTCCAGCACCTGGCCGCCGACCATGCCCCAGGCGCCGGCCGACCGGGCGACGAGGGCGATCGTCTGCAGCTTGCGTGCAGCGATGGCCGGGGCGTCGAGCGCAGGCTCGCGGGCCAGCAGCGCGAACGCCTCGGTCAGCAAACCATCACCCGACAGGATGGCCAGCGCGTCGCCGTAGACGACATGCGCCGTGGGTCGTCCCCGCCGCAGGGTGTCGTTGTCCATCGCCGGCAGGTCGTCGTGCACCAGCGAGTAGGTGTGGATCATCTCGATCGCACACGCAGCCGGCAGTGCGAGCGTTCGGGCATCGGGGTGCCCGAGGCCCACCGCGTCGGCCGCGGCCAGCACGAGCACCGGCCGCATCCGCTTGCCGCCGGCCAGCAGGCTGTACTGCATCGCCTCGTGCAGGCGGGCGGGGCACTCTGGCGGCGCCGGCAGCCACGCGGCGAGCGCGCGGTCCAGGTCGCGCCGGCAGCCCGCCGCGAACTCCTCGAACGTGACGCCGCTCATCCGCGGTCGGGTTGGCGCGGCGCGAGGTCCTTCTCGAAGGCCGCGGTCTCGTCGCGCAGCCCACCGGACTGCGTCAGCACCTGGATGCGCTTCTCGGCGTCCTCGAGCCGCTCGTGGCAGTACCGCGAGAGCCTCACGCCACGTTCGAAGAGCGCGAGCGACTGTTCGAGGGGCAGGTCGCCCTGCTCGAGCGTGCGGACGATCTGATCGAGCTCGGTGATGGCCTGCTCGAAATCGGTCGGGTCGGTCATGGGCGTCGTGGAGCGGCGGAATCGGTCGCCGCGACCTCGCAGTGCAGCATGCCATCGGCGAGCTGCACATGCACGCGGTCTCCGGCGCCCACCGTGGCGGCCGATCGGACCAGCGTCTCGCCGGGAGTCTCCCAGCAGAGGGCGTAGCCGCGAGCCAGGGTCCGGAGGGGACTGAGGGTGTCCAGTCGCGCCGACAGCGACGAGAGCGCCCGGTCGTGGCCGTGCCGCGTCGCCGTCAGCGCCGTGGCGGCGCGTGCGACCTGCTGGTCCACGCGACGGCCGGCCTGTGCGATGCGCGCCTCGAGGCCCACGCGCGCCAGCCGTTCGCGCCGGGCCGTGAGCACCGCACGCGCCGCCGCGCGGCGAGCTTGTCCGGCCGCCTGGAGCCGTTCCTCGGCCTGCGCCAGCCGCCGCAGCCGCGTCGTGAGTTGGCGCTGGGGATGCTGCTCGTCGAGCGCACGCGCGAGCGTGTCGAGTCGGCGCCGACCGGCCTGCAGCCGCGCCTGGAGTGACGCGTCGAGCCTGTCGCGCAGGTCGGCGCACTCCCGATCGCGGTCGAGCACGCGATCGCGGAAGCGCGCGAAGGCCGGACGCTGTTCGACCCGCAGCAGCCGGGTGCGCTGCCGGTCGAGGCGGCTGCGGAGCAGCAGTGTCATCCGCCGACGTGCGCCGACGATGCGGTCGCGGAACTCGCTGGCCTGCCGGACGACGATCTCGGCGGCCTGTGAGGGAGTGGCTGCGCGGACGTCGGCCACGAAGTCGGCGATGGTCGTGTCCACCTCGTGGCCCACGGCGGCGATCACGGGCACCGGGCACGCCGCAATCGCACGGGCGACGACCTCCTCGTTGAAGGCCCACAGGTCCTCGAGCGACCCGCCCCCCCGTCCGACGATGATCACGTCCACGCCCGGAACACGGGCCACGCGGGCGAGCGCCCGTGCCACCTCCTCGGCCGCGCCGTCGCCCTGCACCCGCGTCGGGCTGATGACGATCTCGGCCGGCGCGCGTCGCGTCCGCAGCACGCGGATGATGTCGCGCAGCGCGGCGCCCTCGAGCGACGTGACGATGCCGATGCGTCGGGGCAGCATCGGGATGGGACGCCTGCGCGCCGGGTCGAACAGGCCCTCGGCCTGCAGGCGTTTCTTGAGCTGCTCGAAGGCCACCTGCAGCGCACCCGCGCCCTTCGGCTCGATGCCGTCGACGATGAGCTGGTAGCGACCACGCGGCGCGTAGATGGAAATCCGCCCCTTCACGAGCACGTGGAGGCCGGTGGTCAGCTTGAAGCGGAGCCGGGTGGCCTCGGTGCGCCACAGCACCGCGGAGAGCTGGGCGCCCGCGTCCTTGAGCGTGAAGTACACGTGCCCCTGGCTGTTCGAGCAGTCGGCCACCTCGCCTTCGACCCAGACGCGGGGAAACTGCGTCTCGAGCGACTGGCGCACCGCCTGCGTGAGCTCGGTGACCGAATAGACGTGCGGCCGGGGGCGTGCGGGGCGGTCGGCCGGCGGCGACGGGGGACGGTCGGCGGGGCGGACGCGAGTGGCGTCGAGTGATGACGAGGGACCTGCAGGTCTCGCGGGCTGTTCCGGCCCGTGCGCCGTGGGCGTCTGCGGCTCCGGAGAGGACAGGTCGCCCGGGTCCAGCGGATCGTCCTCGAACGGCAGGTCGAAGAGCGAGCTCACCCGAGGTCCTCGATGTCGGCCGGCGTCAGACTCAATCGTTCGATGCCGGTGGCGCGCCCCGTGGTCTCGTCGGCCGTCACGATGACCCCGTGCAGGCGCGGCAGGCCCGACGCCGTGTCGAACTTCGCGGGCAGGCCCGTGAGGAACCGCTGAATCACCGGGCCGCGCTCCACGCCGATCACCCCATCGTGCGGGCCAGTCATGCCGACGTCGGTGCAGTACGCCGTGCCGCCGGGCAGCACCTGGCTGTCGGCGGTCTGCACGTGCGTGTGCGTGCCCACGACCGCCGTGGCCAGGCCGTCGAGGTGCCAGCCCATCGCGACCTTCTCGGAGGTCGCCTCGGCGTGCATGTCCACGAACACGATCGGCGCATGGGCCTTGAGGCGCTCGACCTCGGCCCGTCCGAGCGTGAAGGGATCGTCGATGGCGTGCATGAAGACACGGCCCATCAGGTTGAGGACGCCCACGCGGACACCCGAGGCCGTCGTCACGACCGTCGAACCACGCCCGGGTGTGCCGGCGGGGTAGTTGAACGGGCGCAGGAGGCGCGGCTCCTCGTCGATGAAGGCGAGGATCTCACGCTTGTCCCAGACGTGGTTGCCCGAGGTCATCACCGCGATGCCCGTCCCGAAGAGCTCGTGCGAGATCTCGCGCGTGAGGCCGAATCCGCCGGCGGCGTTCTCGCCGTTGGCGAGCACGAGGTCGATGTCACGCGCGCGCACCAGCGCCGGCACCGCACGCTTGACGAGGTCGCGGCCGACCTTGGCGAAGATGTCGCCGATGAAGAGGATGCGCATCGGCGCTAGACGACTTTCTCGATCGGGATGACGAACTCCTGCCCGCGATTGAGCTTCGGCAACCGGACCCGTAAGAGGCCCTCGGCCATCGTGGCGCGCGCCTGGGCCAGGTCGAGACTGGCCGTGACCCGGACCGCACGGGCGAAGCGCCCGAAACTCCGTTCGACGAGATGGAAGGCGGTGGTGCGTGCCTGGGCGCCCGCCGCGGGCCACTTGCAGCCGGCAATCAGCAGCGTGTTGTTCTTGAACAGCACCCGCACATCGTCGGGCGCGACGCCGGCGAGGTCCATGACGATCTCGAGCGACTCCTCGCGCTCGACGACGTCCATGGGCGGGGCGTACAGGCCGCCGGGCGTGGCGTCGTGCGCCTGCTGGAGGTCCTCGAAGAGCCGACGCACCTCGTCGGCGAGGTCGGCCGCTTCTGGAAACGACAGCATCCGCACATGATCGCACAGGGACGGGGCGTGGCGTATGGCGCATAACGCATAACGCATAACGCCTGATGCCTGATGTCAGGTCGGGAGGTTGCCGGCGGTCGATCCAGGGCTGCCGTGCGCTGGATCATATGAGTGTTTAAGACTAAGATTAAGTGCTTGACATCAACTCATGTCGGATTTAAGCTGTCCAACGTGCTGGTGATGACCAGCCTCAGGGTTGCAGGTACGAGCGCGGGGCGGCCTCGACAGCGGCCTCGCGGCATTGGCAGGAGGAGACACATGAGCATGGTGCGATTCGACCCGTTCCGCGAGCTGGCGCAGATGCAGGACCGCATCAACCGCATCTTCGGCGACGCCTACACGCGCCGGTTCGACAACGACGACCTCACGCAGCGTGGCGAGTGGCTGCCGCCGGTGGACATCTACGAGAACGCCCACCAGGAGATCGTCCTGAAGGCGGAGTTGCCGGGCATCGCGCGTGAGGACATCGACCTGCGTGTCGAGAACAACACGCTCACGCTGCGCGGCGAGCGCAAGCGCGAGGCCGACGTCAAGACGGAGCAGTACCACCGCGTGGAGCGGTCGTACGGCAGCTTCAGCCGGTCGTTCGCGCTGCCGACGCGCATCGACACCGAGAAGGTCCGCGCCGAGTTCAAGGACGGCGTCCTCACCATCGCGCTGCCGGTGAAGGCCGAGGCCAAGCCCCGCCAGATCGAAGTGGCCGTCAAGTGAGGACTGAGGACTGAGGAGGGAGGACGGAGGGTATACCCCGGGCCCGGTGCGTGCGCATGTCACGGCCGGGCCCGCGTCGTTCTAGTTGGTCTTCCGGAACCGCAGCACCGCGGCGCCGATGATGGCGACGGTGTAGAAGGCGAGCCAGCCGATCGGTGACCACAGCTCGTCGAGCCCGGCGCCGCGCAGCACGATCCCGCGCAGCACTTCGATGAAGTAGCGCGCGGGAATGAGGCGCGAGACCTGCTGGAACATCAGGGGCATGCCGTCGATCGGGAACACGTAGCCCGAGAGGAACACGAACGGCAGCAGGAACATCATCGAGACCTGCTGCGACTGTCGCTGCGTCTGCACGAGCGTCGAGATCAGCATGCCGAGGCCGAGCACGGCCGCGATGAACAGGAACGCGACGGCGTAGAGCAGCGCAACGCTGCCCGCGATCGGGATCTCGAACAGGAACCGCATCAGCAGCAGCGTGACGGTCAGCTGCACGTAGCCGATCACGATGAAGGGCAGCAGCTTGCCGAGAATCAGCTCGACCCGCGTGACGGGCGTGACCTGCAGCTGCTCGAGCGTGCCGAGCTCGCGCTCCCGGACGATGGCGCCGGCCGTGAACTGAATCAGTGTGAAGGTGAGGATGATGGCCAGCAGGCCGGGCACGATGAACGTGGCCGTCCGCAGGTCGGGGTTGTACCAGGGCCGCACCCGCAGGTCGATGGGCTGGGCGGTTTCGCGCCAGCCGGCCCGTCGCGCGAGCGTCTGCATCGACAGCTGCGTGGCGACGCCGCCCGCGATGGCCATCGCCTGGCTCGACGTGGTCGTGTCCGATGCGTTGACGATCAGCAGCGCCTCGGCGGGCCGGCCGCGGCGCCGGTTCACGCCGTAGTCGCGATCGATCACCAGGCCCACGCTGGCCTGCGCGGAGTCGAGTGCCGTTTCCAGTTGCGGCAGGCTGTCCACGCGGCCCACCACGTCGAAGTAGCCGCTCGCCGTCAGGCGCGCCACCAGCTCGCGGCTGTCGTACGACCGGCTCTCGTCGAGCACGACGGTGCGCAGGTGCTTGACGTCGTAGTTGATCGCATACCCGAAGATCAGGGTCTGCATCAGCGGCACGGCGACGATCATGCGCAGCGTGAGGCGATCGCGCTTCAGCTGCATGAACTCCTTCCACGTGAGCGCGAGCAGGCGCCTCATGCGACCCCCTCCCCGCCGGCCGCGCGCTGCCGCGCCAGCGAGACGAACACGTCCTCGAGCGACGGATCGGTGGCCGCGGGCGCCCCGTGCTGCTGCAGGCGCGTCAGCGCCTCGTCGGCCCGGCCGTCGTGCAGCACGGCCCGCAGCCGCGTGCCGGCCAGGTACACGTCCTCGAAGGCGGGATGCGGGCGCAGTGCAGCCAGTGCGGCAAAGGCATCGAGCGCGCCGGTGACCTCGAAGAGCCGCCCGGCGAGATGCGCCTTCAGCACGGTCGGCGACCCGTCGGCGATGATGCGCCCGTCGAGGATGAACGCCAGCCGGTCGCACTGCTCGGCCTCGTCCATGTAGTGCGTCGTGACGAGGACGGTCATGCCGCGCTCGGCGGCCAGTTCGTAGATGAGGTCCCAGAACATCCGTCGGCCGCCCGGATCCACGCCACCCGTCGGCTCGTCGAGGAACAGCAGGTCGGGTTCGTGCAGCAGCGCGGCCGCCAGCGCGACGCGCTGGCGCAGGCCCGTGGACAGGCCCTCGGTGAGGCGGCTGCGTGCTTCGCCGAAGCGCAGCCGATCGGCCAGGGCGTCGATGCGCGCGTGCAGCGTGGCACCGCGCAGGCCGTAGACCGCGCCGAAGAAGCGCAGGTTCTCCTCCACGGTGAGGTCGAGGTAGAGCGAGAACTTCTGGCTCATGTACCCGAGTCGTCGCTTCCACGCCTCGGCGTCGCGCGCGAGATCGAGGCCGCCAAAGCCCGTGATGCGTCCCGACGAGGGTGCGAGCAGTCCGGCCAGCATGCGAATGGTGGTCGACTTGCCCGAACCATTCGGACCGAGGAAGCCGAACACGCGCCCGCGTGGCAGATCGACGTCCACGTCCTTGACGGCGACGAAGCTGCCGAAGCGACGTGTCAGGCCGCGTGCCGAGACCAGGACGCCCGGATCGGCGTTCATGCCACGGCTCCCTGCCGACGCGTCTCGCCCTGCCACACGAACACGTCCTCGATCGACGGCGCCAGCACGCGGACGTCGTCGGGCGAGACGTCGGGCGCCAGCGCGTTGAGCACGTCGAGACGCAGTCGCGCGGCATCGGCCGTCTGCCCGCGCACGTGCAACCGCGTGCCGAACAGCGCGACGTCCTCCACGCCGGGCAGCCGGGCGAGGCGCTGCCGAATGCCCACGCGATCGTGGCTGCGCACTTCCACCAGCCCGCGCGGGAACGCCGCCACGATCTCGGCGCGCGTGCCGGAGGCCGTGACGCGCCCGTCGTCGAGGAAGGCGAGGCGCGACGCGTACTCGGCCTCGTCCATGTACGGCGTGGACACGACGAGCGTGAGCCCGTCGTGGTGCAGTTCGTTGAGGAGGATCCAGAACTCGCGACGCGAGACCGGATCCACGCCGGTCGTGGGTTCGTCGAGCAGCAGCAGGTCGGGCTGCGTCAGCAGCGCGCTCACCAGCGCCAGCTTCTGCTTCATGCCGCCCGAGAGCGCGCCGGCCAGGCGGCGGCGGAACCGGTCGAGCCCCACGCGCTCGAGGAGGCCGGCCGTGCGGGGGCGGGCGATGCGATCGGGCACGCCATACAACCGGGCGCGCAGCGTGAGGTTCTCGTCGATCGTCAGGTCCTCGTAGAGGGAGAACCGCTGCGGCACGAGACCGAAGGTGCGCACCCCGCCGATCTGCACCTGACCGGTGGTGGGCCGGATGAGGCCCGCGACCAGGCGGAAGAAGGTGGTCTTGCCCGCGCCATCGGGCCCGAGCAACGCGAACAGTTCGCCGTGCGCGATCGTGAGCGTCACGTCGTGCAGCGCGGTCGTCGCCCCGAAGCGCATGCCGAGGCCCGTCGCCGCAATCGCAGCCGCGCCGGCCTCCGTCGGCGTCATCGCGGGGCTCCCACCGGCGCCGCCGGCACGAGCACGACTTCGGCAGGCTGACCGGGCACGAGCGACGCCTTCCAGCCGGCGTCGAGGTCGACCTTGGCCGCGAACACGAGGTTGACGCGCTCGGCACGCGTCTCGACGGCCTTGGGCGTGAACTCCGCCGTCGGCGAGATTTCGGTCACACGCGCGGGAAACGGCTGCTGCGGGAAGGCGTCGACCAGCACCTCGGCAACCTGGCCCTGGCGCACCTGGCCGAGGTGCGGCTCGGGGATGAACGTGCGGACGTACAGGCGCCCTTCGAGACCGAGGGTCACCGCGGGCTGGCCGGGAGCGACCAGCGTGCCGGGCTCCACGAGTCGATGCAGCACGACCGCGTCGGCTGGCGCGCGCAGCTCGGCTTCACGGACGAGGATGTCCGATTGGGCCTTGATCCGTTCGGCGCGACCGAGTTCGGCCTCGGCCTGCCGTGTCTGCCACTGGCGGAACCCCTCACGCACGAGCCGCAGCCGTTGCGTCGCCGCCTCCAGGGCCGCCTGGGCTCGCGCCACGTCGGCGGTGGCGCGATCCAGGTCGCGTTGCGTGCCGACGCGACGACTCCGCAGCTGCTGTTGCCGCGCCAGTTCCTCCTGCGCCAACGACAGCGCGGCGAGGCGATCGACGCGCTCGGCATCGGCCGCGGCGATCTCGGCGGCCCGGCTGCCCGACGAGAGGTCCGCGACGCGCGCCTGCGCGGCGGCGACCGCCTGGGCGTCGCGATCGGGCGCGAGGGCGAGTTCCGCGAGATCGAGCCGGACCAGCAGGTCGCCGGCCTTGACGCGGTCGCCTTCCCGCACGAGCACGTCGAGCACGCGGGCCTGCACGCGCGGCGCCATGTCGACGAGCGGGGCCTCGATGCGACCGTTGAGGCGCAGGCGATCGTCGGTCGCCTGCGGCCGACAGGCCGACAACGACGCCATCACCAGCGCGACGGCCAGGAGTGTGACGAACGGGCGGGGCGTCATCGAGCGGTCCCTTCGTGAGTCGTGGGGGCGTCCACGGTGATGCCGCGGCGATCGAGCAGGCGTCCGCTGGCGCGGAGCAGCTCGGTCGAGGCTCGCGCGACCTCGATGCGTGCGGCCTCGTGTGCCAGCCTCGCCTGCGCGAGTTCGGTCTGTCGGGTGAGCACGAAGAAGTTGGAGCTCTGGCCGGTGTCGAAGCGTGCCTGCTCGGCGGCGAGCAGATCCGAGGACGCGGCCTCGAGTGCGGCCGTGGCGTCCACCCGATCGCGGGCAGCGGCGAGGGCGGCGGCCGCGGTGCGCACCTCGGTGGCAATCCGTTGCGCCCACTGGTCGCGCAGGAGGTGGGTGCGGCGCTCGGCGAGCGTGGCCGTCACGACGTCGGCCTTCGCCGCGCGTCGGCCGACGGGGAGCGACACGCTGACACCGACCCAGACGTCGGAGAAGCGATGCGTCACGAGGGTCTCCAGCGAGTCGTGCAGGCCTCCGAGTTGCGCAGGCGGGATGGTGATCGTCGTGTCCGGGAAGGGGACGAACAGATCGTCGTGCTCGGTGCCGGCCAGACCGCGCAGGCTGTAGGAGGCCACCAGATCGAGCTGCGTGCGCGTGCGGTCCTGCGCCAGGGCGGTGTCGAGCGCGGCGATCGCCCGGGCCGCGTCGAGGTCGGCCAGTTCCGGTCGCCGCTGCAGCGCGTCGGCGATCAGCGCGTCCACGGGGCCTGGGATTTCTGGCCCGGGCGGGTCGTCGGTGAAGTCGAAGGCCTGCGACCACGCCGGGGAGTCGGCCGTGCCGGCCACCAACTGGCGCAACGCGATCTCGGCGCGGGCGGCCTCGTCGCGCGCGCGCACCAGATCGGTGCGGCGGCGTGCGATCTCGGCCTGGGGGGCGGCCAGTTCCGCGTCGGCCGCGATGCCGGCCTCGACGCGGATGGTGGTGTCCTCGCGCTGCGCCTCGGCGAGCGCCAGCGACTGCTCGCGGATGCGGACGTCCTCGCGCGTCACACGAACGGCCCAGTACGCGCGCTCCACGGCCGCCACCGTCTCGGCCACGAGGCGCTCCAGTGACGCCCGACTCCGGCGGACGTCGAGGGCCGAGACCTTGAGCGCGCGACGCTGCGCATCGACGCGTCGCCCCGCCAGGAGCGGCTGCCGGACCTCGATGCCCACGCTGGTCGGGTACGACGGGGACAGGAACGCGAAGCGATTGTTGGTGTGCTCGAACGCCAGCGTGCCGCCGGCCGTCACCGTGGCGCCACTCTCGAACAGGCGACTCCAGCTGACGCTGCCGGCCACGCCGTTGGTGCGGGGGCCCAGGGCGCCCGGCGGCGCGCCGACGAACAGCGTGTTGAGCGCATCGGTACGCGTGCGCACGCGTCCGTCGATCCGGACCACGGGGTCGTAGGCGGCATCGGCCCGCGCCTGGGCCTGGGCGGCAATCGTGACCGCGTCGCGCTGGATGGCGATCTCGGGGAGGCGCTCGAGGGCCCGGGCGGTGGCGTCGGCGAGGCTGAGGGGAACCGGCTGCGCCACAGCGGCGGTGGCCGCAAGCACGAGCCCCCCGAGCGGCAGGGCGAGCGGCGGGCGGGTCATCGGCCGGCCTCGAGTCGCTGCAGGCGCAGGTCCAGGGCGGCCGCGAATCGGTCGATCGCGTCTGCGGCGGTGGCGAGCAGTGCCCGTCGTTCGGTGGGGGTGACGTCGAGGGCGTCCTCGAGCGCCAGGGCGTCGAGTGCGTCGGCCGGGGCCGCGCGGTAGCGGAGCCTCCAGTACGCATCGGTCGCGAGTCGTCCCAGGATCCGCTCGACGTGCGCCTGACTCATGTGCAGCCTCCTCCTGTCCTGGTGCCATAGCAAAGCCATGGCCACGACGGCACGAGGCGAGCCTGCCCTCAAGGCCTTCTATCTGTGTGCTTTAACCTGCAGAGTCTGATCCGATCGAGAACGTGGCCCATGGCAGCATGTGTGGAACTCGACAACATGCTCATTTTTCAACGATCTGTCTTACTCGAGCCCGTAGCGCCGAAGGCGCACGTAGAACTGCGCGCGGCTCAGACCGAGCGCACGAGCGGCCCGCGACTTGTTGTACCGGGCCTGCACGAGCGCCTGCTCGACCATCTCCCGCTCGACGTCCGGCAGTGTCCGACCAGGGCCGACCCCAGCGGCGGACTCCTCGGCGATGGCCGACCTCGGTCGCGCGGGGGCCATGGGTGTCGCGGCAGCGGCGGACCCGGGGCGCCGGACGGCCAGCGCCGCTGGCAGGTCTCCGCCGTGCGGACGGACCGCGGGCAGGGCGAGATGGTCCGACGTCACGAGGCCGCCGCCCGCGAGGATGGCGGCCCGCTCGAGGACGTTACGCAGTTCGCGGACGTTGCCGGGCCACGGGTAGCCGAGCAGTGCCGGCACCGCCTCGCGCGACAGCCCCGCCTGTCGTCGGCCGAGTTGGCGCCCGATGTCCTCGAGCAGCGCCTCGGCCAGCGGCAGCACATCGTCTGGCCGCTCACGCAGCGGTGGCAGGGCGATGGCGAACACGTGCAGTCGGTAGAACAGGTCCTCGCGGAACAGGCCGCGCTCGACCATCGTGCGCAGGTCGCGGTGGGTCGCGCCGATGACGCGGACGTCGGCCCGCTGCACCCGCGTGGCGCCCAGCCGCTGGAACTCGCGTTCCTGCAGCACGCGAAGCAGCTTGGCCTGGGCGCCGGGCGAGAGCTCACCGACCTCGTCGAGCAGCAGGACGCCCCCGGCGGCGCGCTCGATCAGGCCGGGCCGGGCGTGCGTTGCGCCGGTGAAGGCTCCCCGTTCGTGGCCGAACAACTCGGACTCGAGCAGCGGCTCGGGCAGCGCGGCGCAGTTGACCGCGAGGAAGGGCCCGGCGGCCCTGGGCGAGGCGCCATGGATGAAGCGGGCCAGCACCTCCTTGCCGGTGCCCGACTCCCCGGTGATCAACACCGTCGTCTCCGTGGCGGCGACCTGGGCGGCTTCGGCCATGGCATGGCGCCAGGCTGCCGACGCCCCGACGATGCGGCGGGGCGTGCCGCGCCCGAGGATCGCCAGTTCGTCGGTCAGCGTGCGCACCCGCTGCTCGAGCGCGGCGGCCCGTTCGCGGGCTTCGGCCGCGCGCGCCGCCTCACGCGCGAGGTCCTGATGTGCCAGCGTCAGGGCCACGTACGCCGCCACCCGCTGGGCGACGGGCACGTCGGCTTCGGTGAACTGCCCGGTCTGCCGCGACATGAAGTTGAGGCCGCCGATGGGACGGTCGTCGCGGCGGATGGGAACCCGCAGCGAGGCATGCAGGCCGGCCGCCACCGGCGGCATGCGTCCCATGATCGGATCGGTGGCCATGTCGTCGCAGAGCAGGAACTCCCAGGGCCGCGAGAACAGGTCCATGGCTTCGGGCGGCAAGACGATGCGGTCGGGGCGGGCGAAGTCCACCTCGCCCGACAGGGCGTGCACGAAGAGGCTCTGGCCATCGGGGGCGACCAGGGCGAGCGCCAGGGAGTCGTGCGGCAGCACCCGGTGGCTGATGCGCGACACGTGCGAGAACACGTCGCGGATCTCGAGCGCGCCCGACAGCAGCGGCAGCAACTCGGCGAGGGCGTCGAGCCGGGCGAGCAGGGTCGGGTCGGTGTTCACGGAAGCAGGCTACAGGCTCCGGGCTACAGGCTACACGGCGACAGGCTCGGGGCAACCGGCAACTGGCAACTGCGGCGGGCGGCGACCGCGCTGGAAGGCCGGGGCGAACAGGTGGTGACGTTTGCTCGTCATATGCCAGCGAGGGACACCTACATGACGACGTTCTTCGTGCTCGGTCTGGCGGCGGTGATGGCAACGGTGGCGGCCGCCGTGGCGTTCACCTGGTTTGTCGTGCGCGCGCTGCTCTGGGTGCTGTTCCTGCCCCTGATGCTGCTCAAGGGGCTGTTCGGACTCGTCTTCGGCTTGCTGGGGATGGTCCTCGGGCTCGTGTTCGGCGCGGTCGGCCTGGCGATTGGCTTCGTCGTGATGCTGGTGCTCGGCGGCGTCGGCCTGCTGGCGCTGCTGGCCGTCGTGGCCGTGCCGCTCCTGCCGATCCTGCTCGTGGCGTTTCTGATCTGGCTCGGTGTGAAGGGCACACAGGCCCTCGCCGCCGCCTAGCGCGACGGCGTCGGAAACGGGCCGCGGGCGTCCTCATACCCGGCCGCGGCGCGCAGCAGCATGGTTTCCCCGAACGCCGGTGCGGTCAACTGCAGGCCCACCGGCAGTCCCTGATCGTCGAGCCCGCACGGCACGCTGATGGCCGGCAACCCCGCCAGGTTCGCGCTCACGGTGAACACGTCGGCCAGGTACATCTGCAGCGGATCCTCGAGTTTCTCTCCCAGCCGGAACGCCGTGGTCGGCGCCGTGGGCATGGCCACCACGTCCACCGCCGAGAACGCCCGCTCGTAGTCGCGCGTGATCAGCGTCCGCACCTGCTGCGCCTTGCGGTAGTACGCGTCGTAGTAGCCGGCGCTGAGCACGTACGTGCCGAGCAGGATGCGCCGCACCACTTCCGGCCCGAACCCTTCGCTGCGCGAGGACGCATACATCGACGCGAGATCGGTGTACTCGGAGGCCGGCGCGCGATGGCCGAAGCGTACGCCGTCGTAGCGCGCCAGGTTGGCGCTGGCTTCGGCGGTGGCCACCAGATAGTAGGTGGGGATGGCGTAGGGCGCGTGCGGCAGCTCGATGTCGTGCAGGGTTGCGCCCCGCTCGACCATGACGGCGAGCGCCCGTTCCACGGCGGCTCGCACGCCATCGTCCACGCCCTCCGCGAGGAGCGCTCGGGGGACGCCTATGCGCAGGCCGGCCTCGTCGGCCGCGTCACCGGGCACGTCGAAGGGGGGCGCGTTGACCGTCGTGGCGTCGCGCGGGTCGTGGCCCGCGATCGCGGCCAACACCCGCCCTGCCTCGCGAACCGTGCGTGTCATCGGCCCGATCTGATCGAGCGACGAGCCGTACGCGATGAGGCCGTACCGCGACACCCGCCCGTACGTCGGCTTGAGCCCGACGATGCCGCAGAACGACGCCGGCTGCCGGATCGACCCGCCGGTGTCGGTGCCGAGTGCCGCAGGCACGGCCCCGGCCGCCACCAGGGCGGCCGACCCCCCGCTCGATCCCCCTGGCGTCCGATCGACCGCCCAGGGGTTCCGCACCGCGCCGTAGGCCGAGTTCTCGTTGGACGAGCCCATGGCGAACTCGTCGCAGTTGGCCTTGGCCACGATGACCGCGCCGGCCGCATCCAGTCGCTCGACGACGGTTGCGTCGTAGGGGGCGACGAACGTGTCGAGGATCTTCGACCCCGCGGTCGTGCGGGTGCCGCGCGCGCAGATGTTGTCCTTGATAGCCATCGGCACGCCCGCGAGTGGAAGGGCCTCGCGCGCATGGGCCGGCAACGCATCGATGGCGGCGGCGTGCGCACGGGCCCGCGCGTCGAGGACCGCGAGCACGGCGTTGAGCGGAGCGGCGTCGGCCAGGGCCTGCAGTGCCGCGTCGCAGGCCTCGACGGCGGTGCTGCCGGACACGTGGGCAGGCGTCGTGTTGGTCATGCGCCGATCACCCGGGGCACGCGGAAGAGGCCGGCACGCTCGTTGGCATCGGTGGCGTTGGCCAGCGCCTCGTGGACGCTCAGCGAAGGACGGGGCTCGTCGGGCCGGAGGTCGTCGACCCCTTCCACCACGTGCGACGTGACCGGGACACCGTCGGTCGGCACGGCCGACAGCCGGTCCACGTAATCGAGGATGTGCTCGAGGTCGGCGGCCAGCCTGCCCCGGGCCGCGTCGTCGAGGCGCAGGTGGGCCAGGGTCGCGATGCGATCGATCTCGTCGGGGGTGATGCGGGACATCGGGGGAATTCTAAACGGGAAGCGGGAAGCGGGTAGCGGGAAGCGGGAAGAAGGAAGAGGGGAAGAGGGAAGTGGGACGCGGGCAGTGGGCAGGTAGGGCCGGCTGGCCCAGCCGGCCGTCTCCACGGCCGCGTCACCGTAGAATGAACCGGTGGTGCAAACCTGCCGGTTCCGGTCTGTGTCGGGTGTCGTCCTGTTCGCGCTCCTGTTGCCGCTCCTTGCCCCGCAGGACGCGGACGCCTGGGGCTTCGAGGCGCACAAGTTCATCGCCGATCGGGTGATCGCGTTGTTGCCACCGGGCCTGCGCGAGTTGTTCGAGCGGCAGCGGACGGCGTTCGTCGAGCACAGCATCGACCCCGACCTGTGGCGCAACGTGGGCTTCGAGGACGAGCCTCCCCGCCACTTCCTCGATCTCGACGCGTACGGACCGGCGCCCTTCGATGCCCTGCCGCGGAGCTACGACGAGGCCGTCGCCAAGTACGGGCCGGAGAAGGTGAACGCCGAGGGCACGCTGCCGTGGCGCGTGGCCGAAATCCACGGGCGGTTGCGGCGCACGTTCGAGCAGTTGGCGCGTCCCGACGGCCCCGGCTACGCCCACGACAACGCGGTGTTCTTCGCGTCGGTGCTGAGCCACTACGTCGGCGACGCCCATGTGCCGTTCCACGCGATCGTGAACTACGACGGACAGGTGACGGGCCAGCACGGCATCCACAGCCGGTTCGAAACCGAACTGTTCTCGCGCCTGCGGCCCACCCTGCCGATCGCCCCGGCGGCCGTGCCACCCGTCTTCGACGCCCGCGACGCGGCGTTTGCCACGTTGCTGCAGAGCGCGGCGCTCTCGTCCACGCTGCTCGAGGCCGACCGTGTGGCCCTTGGTGCGGGGGAAATCTACGACGACGGGTACTTCCAGCGATTCGCGTCGGCCGGCGCGGCGGCCATCCTCGAGCGACGCATCAACGAGTCGATCGCGATGGTTGCGGCCTACATCGTCGGTGCGTGGGAAGCGGCCGGACGGCCCGACCTCTCGCAGCCGCGCCCGCCGCGCGCGCCGCAACGCAAGCGCGCCCCGCGACCGACGGCGCCCTGAATGATTCACAGTTCAGCGTTCAGGAATGAAGGGGGCACGGGAGATCGTCGCCGGGTCGCTGGCAATGACCGCCGCTCACCCTGCATGGTGAATTCTGACCTCTGAACTGTTCTGAGCTTCGCCGTGGTCGACGGACGGCTGGGACAGCCGTCCCTACCGCTGCGGACCTCAGAACGTGCGGAGGTACGTGAGGTTCTCGCGCACCTCGACAGGGGGCAGGCGCGTGCGCGTGCCGTCGGCCCTCGTCACCTCGACCGCGTACGTGCCGGCGGGCGCCACCAGCACCTCGTAGCCGTCGCCTCCCACCCCTCGCGCGACCTGGGTGCCGTCTGTGCGCAGGAGCCGCGTCGTCCAGGAGGGGCGCCCCTCCTCGCGGCGCCCGGCCTGCCGGATCTGCAGGGCTCCCCAGCCCTTTTCGAAGTTGAGCACCTCCAGGTGCTGCTGGTGCTCGCCGGGATAGTCCTCCAGCAATCGAAGACTCGTCCACGCGATGCCGATGACCTGGCCATCACGATGCTGGACCAGTTGGAGGTCGTAGCGTCCGGCCGGCAGCGCGACGAGGCGCGCGCCGCCGACGGCTGCAGGCATCCTGGTCCCGTTGGTGCGCGTGCCGGCGGCGTACACCGTCACGTGCGTGTCGGCAGTGACCTCGACGGCCCCCCGGAAGACCCTGACGTCGAGCGACAGCGTCGGTGCGGGTTGGGCGGCGATCCACAGGCTGGCGAACCAGGCGAGACACAGCGTCGTCATGGAAGAAGAGTAACAACGCCACGGTTCACACTCGACCTAGGGCGCATCGGTGCTGCCACTGGGCGGGTGCTATCGTAGGAAGCGGCACGACACACGATGTTCGACGTGTACCTCATCCCGATCGGCGGCGGGCGACTCGAGCCCTACTGCGAGCCAGACGACGAGCATGTCCCGGTCGATCCGGGCGTGCAGCGGGGGCTGTTCCAGCGATTGCTCGACCGCTTCCGCGAGATGTTGCACGAGGCCGAGCAGGATCGCCGCCGGCGCGCGCGGGGGGAGGATCTCACCGAGCCCGGGTCGCTGGCCGGCCGCCTGAAGCGTCGGACGCTGCGATCGGTGGCCGAGCACATCAACGAGCAGCGGCTGCTGTGGCACCTGCGCAAGCACACCCGGGCCACGCTGCACCACCCCGACGACGTGACGCCCGCGCAGGCGCTGCAGGTCATGCGGACGTCGCTGCGCAAGGATGCCGACCGGCATCTCGTGTGGCTGGTCGTCACCACCATTCTGTTCGTGGCCTCCGGCGCCCTGGCCCTGGTGCCGGGCCCCAACGTGCTGGCCTACTTCCTCGGGTTCTTCGTGGTCGCGCGCTACCTCTCGTGGCGGGGCGCCCGGCACGGGCTGCGCGGCGTCGTGTGGCACATGGAGGCCAGCGAGCCGCTGTCGGAGCTCCGCGGTGCCCTGCAGTTGCCCGATGCGGCACGCGGGCCCATCGTCCACGACATCGCCATGCGTCTGCGGCTCGAGGATCTGCCGCTGTTCGTGGCGCGCATGGCCACCGCCCGGGCCTGACGGCCGCTTTTCCTTACCTCGGGGCCGGGTTGGTCGGGTACACTCGCGCTCCCGTGACGCTTCGTGAGCTCGCCGAACGGCTCGATTGTCGCCTCGAGGGCGACGGCGACATCGAGGTGACCCGCGTGGCCGCGCTCGAGGGCGCCGGCCCCGGCGACGTTTCCTTCTTCTCCAACCCGCGATACGCCAGGGCGCTGGCCGCCACGCGGGCCTCCGCCGTCATCGCCGCGCCCGACGTGGCCGTCCCCGTGCCCGTGGCCGCGCTCCGCACGCCGCATCCCTATGCGGCGTTTGCCCGGGCGCTCGCCCTCCTGCATCCGCAGCCGCCCCCGCCGCCGGGCATCCACCCGACGGCCACCATCGAACCCTCCGCGGTGCTGGGAGTGGACGTGTCGGTGGGACCGTACGTGTGCGTGGGTGCCGGCGCGGTGATCGGGGCCCGGGTCGTGCTGAGGGCCCACGTCACGATTGGCGACGGCGCCGTCGTCGGCGACGACTGCGTGCTGCACGCGCACGTGAGCATCCGTGAGCGGGTGACCCTCGGACAGCGGGTGGTCGTGCAGGACCACGCCGTGGTCGGCAGCGACGGGTTCGGCTTCGCGGCCGACGCGTCGGGCGCGATGGTGAAGATCCCGCAGGTGGGCACGGTGGTGGTGGGCGACGACGTGGAGATCGGCGTTTCGACGGCCATCGACCGGCCGCCGATCGGAGCGACCGTGATCGGCCGTGGCACCAAGATCGACAACCTCGTGCAGATCGGCCACGGCGTCGAGATCGGCGAGCGCGTGATCCTGGTGTCGCAGGTCGGCATCGCGGGCAGCACGACCGTCGGCGACGGGTCGGTGCTGGCCGGGCAGGTCGGGGTGGCGGGGCACCTGTCGATTGGCAAGGGTGTCCGCGCCACGGCCCAGACGGGCATTCCCAACTCCCTGCCCGACGGCGCCTTCGTGTCGGGATACCCGGCCATCGACAATCGCGACTGGCTGAAGGCGTCGGCGATCTTCCGCGCCTTGCCGGCGCTGCGGCGGCAGGTCCACGACCTCGCCCGGCGCCTCGACGCCATGGCGGCGTCGGGCACGCCGCGGCCCGATGCCGACCCCGCAGAACCATCCGAGACGGCCTGACGCCATCGGTCCCGGCTGGCGGCTGTCGAGACCGGGCGGCGCCGCGGATCGTCCCAAGAGACTGGAGGCAGGCCGGTGAGCCTGCCATAATCGACGCCAATGCCACGCTCGCTCGCCCGGCCGTTCGCGGCTGTCGTGCTCGCCGCGTGTGTCGTGGGCGGGGCGTGGGATACGCCCACCCAGGCCACGTCGGTCCGGCCGCCGAAGTTCCAGTTCGAGGACTACACGCTTCCCAACGGGCTGCGCGTGATCCTGCTCGAGGACCATTCGACACCCATCGTCCACGTCCAGCTCTGGTACCACGTGGGCTCGAAGGACGAGAAGCCGGGGCGCACCGGCTTTGCCCACCTGTTCGAGCACATGATGTTCAAGGGCAGCCGGAACGTGCAGCCCGAGGCGCACACGTCCTACATCGCCTCGGTGGGGGGGCAGAGCAACGCCTACACGACCGAGGACACGACGGTCTTCTGGGAGACGGTGCCCGCGCAGTACCTGCCGCTCACGTTGTGGCTCGAGGCGGACCGCATGGCCTCGCTGCGCGTGGAGGAGGCCACGTTCCGCACCGAGCGGGAGGTGGTCAAGGAGGAACGCCGGCAGCGCGTGGAGAACCAGCCGTACGGCCGGCTGTCGGAGATCATCTACGACAAGGCCTTCACCACGCATCCCTACAAGCATCCCGTCATCGGGAGCATGGCCGACCTCGAAGCCGCCAGCATCGAGGACGTGCGCGAGTTCCACCGCACGTACTACCGGCCCGACAACGCCACGCTCGTGATCGCGGGCGACTTCGACCCGGCGATGGCCCGCGGGCTCGTCGCGCAGGAGTTCGGCAAGGTGCCGAAGCCTGCCGGCACTGTGCCGCGCAACATCCCGGAGGAACCCGCGCGCACCAAGGAGGCCCGGCACGTGATCGAGGAGGACTGGCCGCTGCCGGCGGTGGTCGTGGCCTATCCGATCACCTACGACGGGCATCCCGATTCCTACCCCCTGCACATCGCGGCGAAGGTGCTGTCGGACGGCACGAGTTCGCGGATCTACGAGCGGCTCGTCTACAAGGAGCGCCTGGCGCTGTCGGCCTTCGGCCAGGCCAACCTGATCGAGCATCCGAACCTGTTCTACACGGTCGCGATCGTCGCGCCCGGGCGCACCCCCGAGCAGGTGACGCGGGCGCTCATCGAGGAGCTCGACAAGCTGGTGCAGGCGCCGATCACCGAGCGTGAACTGCAGCGTTCGAAGAACCAGTTCGCGCGCGACTACGTGCTGGGCCGGCAGACCGTGCAGCAGAAGGCGACGGTGCTCGCGCATGCGGTGGTGCTGCACAAGGGCGACATCGGCACGGCCGACAACGAGTTCGACATCTTCCAGAACATGACGGCCGCCGACGTGCAGCGCGTGGCCAGGACGTATTTCACGCCGCAGAGCCGCATGGTGCTCACGGTGATGCCGCGCGGCCAGCGGCCGGCCGGGGGAGTGCAGTGATGCGGCAGACGCTGCGGATGGCCTGGGTGCTGCTGATCGGCGGGCTGGTGGCGGTCACCTCGCCCGTGTGTGCGCAGGAGCGGCCGCCCCGGCCACTCGCGGCGCCCGAGCTGAGGATTCCGCCCTACGAGATCCGCACGCTGCCCAACGGCCTGCGCGTGGTCGTGGTCTCGCAGCACGAGCAGCCGGCGGTGAGCCTGCGGTTGCTGGTGCGCGCGGGATCGGCGCAGGATCCGGGCGACAAGCCCGGTGTCGCGGCCATGGTCGGCGCCCTGCTCGATCAGGGCACGGCGAAGCGGACGTCGGCGCAGATCTCCGACACCATCGACTACGTCGGGGGGGCGCTCGGGACCGGTGCCGGCCGCGACCTGTCGTACGTCAACGTCCTCGTGCTCAAGGACAGTTTCGATCTCGCGCTCGACCTGTTGTCGGAAGTGGTGCAGACGCCGTCGTTTCCGCAGGACGAACTCGATCGGGTGCGCGAGCAGGCGCTCTCGGCCATGGGCGTCAACATGCAGGATCCCGACTACGTGGCCGACGCCGTGAGCCAGCGCCTCGTGTTCGGGTTCCATCCCTACGGCCTGCCGGGCAACGGCACGCCCGACTCGCTGCGCGCGATCACGCGCGACGACCTCGTGCAGTTCCACGCGACGTGGTTCGCGCCGGGCAATGCGCTGCTGGCCGTCGTGGGCGACGTGCAGGCCGAGGAGGCGTTTGCCGGTGTCGCCCGCGCGCTGGGCAACTGGAAGCCACACGACACGCCCGCCATCGAGGCGATGGAGGTGCCCGAGCCGACGCGACGCGTCGTGCTCGTGGACCGTCCCAACGCGGTGCAGACCGAGATCCGCGCCGGCCACGTGGCGATCCCGCGCAAGCACCCGGACTACATGGCGCTGAATCTCGCGACCAAGATCCTCGGCGGCGAGGGCGCCAACCGGCTGCAGAACGTGCTGCGCTCCGAGCGTGGCCTCACCTACGGGGCCTCGGCCGACATGGACGCCTTCAAGCAGGCCGGATCCATCATCGCCGAGACCGACACGCAGACCTCCACGACGGGCGAGGCGCTGCGGCTGGTGTTCGACGAGTTCTCGCGGCTCGTGCGCGACCCCGTCGGCGAGCGTGAACTGATGGGCGCCCAGGCATACCTGGCCGGGAGCTTCCCGCTCAGCATCGAGACGGCCGACGACATCGCGCTCCAGGTCCTGAACCTGCTGTTCTTCGACCTCGACGTCAAGGAACTCGAGACCTACCGCGACCGCGTCAACGCCGTGACCAGCGCCGACATCCAGCGTGTGGCTCGCCAGTTCATCAAGCCCGCCCGGCTCTCGGTGGTGCTCGTCGGCGACGCCGAGAAGGTGTTGCCCCAGTTGAAGGCGGTGGGCATCGACAACGTCGAGGTGCTGCCGCTGGCCGAACTCGACCTGACGAGCCCCACGCTGCAGCGCAAAGGGGCGCCGACCCGATCGCCGGCTCCGGGACGCTAGCCCGCGATGCCGGGCGTGATGATCTCCTGCGGGGAGCCCTCCGGCGACCTGTACGCCGGAGCACTGACGCGCGCGCTCCGGCGCCTGCAGCCCGATGTCGAGGTGTTCGGCTTCGGCGGTCCCCGGCTGGCTGCGGCCGGCGGCTCGCTGCTGGGGTCCTACGAGGGGCTGGCCGTGACGGGGCTGTCCGAGGTCCTGCGGACCCTGCCCCGGACGTGGCGCATGTACCGGGGCCTGGTCGACGAGGCCGTCCGCCGCCGCCCCGACGTCTTCGTCGCCATCGACTTCGCCGACTTCAACTTCCGGCTCGGGCAGGCGCTGCACGCGCGCGGCATCCCGGTGGTCTACTACATCGGGCCCCAGCTGTGGGCCTGGCGGCCCGGACGCATGCAGGTGATCAAGCGCTTTGCCGATCGCGTGCTCGTGATCTTTCCGTTCGAGCGCGAGTTGTACGAGCAGGCCGGCGTGCCCGTCGAGTTCGTCGGTCACCCGCTGATCGACCTCATCGAGCCGCGTCAACCTCGCGACGCGCTGCTCACCCTCCACGGCCTGTCGCACGACGCGCGGACCATCGCGCTGCTTCCGGGCAGCCGACGCAACGAGGTCGCCAGCACGCTGCCGACCATGCTCGACGCCTGCCGGCTGCTGCGGGAACAGGAGCCCGATCTGCAGTTCCTCGTCGCGCGCGCGCCCGGCCTCGCCGATGCACAGTTCGACGTCGCGCGGGCCTCGCACCTGCCCATCGGCATCCACGAGGGCGACACCGACGCGGTGCTCGGCGCCTGCGATTTCGTCATCACCGCGTCGGGCACGGCCACCGTCCAGTCGGCGCTGCACGGCAAGCCCATGGTCATCGTCTACCGGTTGTCGCCGCTCACCTACCGGCTGGGGCGTCCCTTCGTGAAGGTCGATACCTTCGGCATGGTGAATCTGATTGCCGGACGCCGGATCGTACCGGAACTGATCCAGGACGACTTCACGCCGGAGCGGGTGTCTGCCGAGGTGCTGCGCGTCCTGCGTGACCCGGCGCACGCTGCCACCGTCCGCGCGGACCTGGCCGGTGTAGTACAGGCCCTCGGCGGGCCGGGGGCCTCCGATCGTGCCGCGGCGGCCGTGCTCGCCGTGGCCGAACGGAGTGCGTCGTGACGCGCGTCCTCGTGGCAGTGGTGCTCACGGCCTGGGCCGCGTCCACGGCCGCGCCCGCGGCGCGCGCCTCCGTGGTGGTCCCCATGTCGCTGGCCGATCTCACCGACGCGGCCCCGCTCATCGTCGATGCCACGGTGGCCGAGGTGCGCCACGTAGCCGGGCCCGACGGAACGGAACGACTGGTGCTGGTGCGCGTGACGTCCACGTGGCGGGGCGAGGTCGCCGACACGGCGTACGTCCGCCTGCCCGGGGGGCGAATCGGTCGCGTCGAAACGCGTGTGCCCGGTGTGCCATCGGTGGAACCGGGCGACCGCCTCGTGTGGTTCCTCACGCCGCATCCTCGGGGCGGCTACGCGGTGCTCGGCCTGCACCAGGGTGCGCTGCGCACGGCGTCGAGCGCCTCCGGCGAGGTGCTCGTGCTCGCGCCCGGCCGCGGCACCGCGCACAACGACCGCGGGCGCGTCCCGCGGAGGCTCGAGGAGGTCGCCGCCGAGATCCGGCAGCGCCTCGCGGGAGCCGGTCGATGAGGCGTTCGACCCGGCGGCGTGTGATGGGCGCGGTGGTGCTGGCCGGCGTCCTCGCCGCCACGCCTGCCTCGGCCTACCTCAAGTTCGGCTACAGCATCGCCGGGCGGTCGCTGGTCCTGCGGTGGCCCGACGGGCAGCCCGTGCCGTACATGGTCGGATCGCGAGGCGCGGGCAGCGTATCGGCGGGTGAGTTCCGCGACGCGATCGGGCGGGCGTTCGCCACCTGGGAAGCGGTGGCCTCGGCCACGCTCCGGTTCACCCTCACCGGGGTGAGCGACCGCGAGCCGAGCGACGGCGACGGCGTGACGCTGCTGGCGTTCGCGAACCGGCCCGAACTCGATCGCACGCTCGGCGCCACCAGCTACACCATCGACGTGACGAGCGGCGAGGTGCTCGAGGCCGACGTGTTCTTCAACGCGGCGTTCCCCTGGTCGGTGAGCTCCGGCGGCCAGGCCGGCCGGTACGACCTCGAGTCGATTGCTGCGCACGAGATCGGGCACCTGAGCGGGCTCGGGCACTCGGCGCTCGGCGAGACCGAGACCGTCGGCAGCGGTCGACGGGTCCTCTCGGCCGGCGCGGTGATGTTCCCGATTGCCTTCGCGCCGGGCAACATCGACGGTCGGCGGCTGCAGCCCGACGACATCGCGGGCCTGTCGGACATCTATCCAGCCGAGGGATTCCGGCGCGAGACCGGCAGCGTGTCGGGTCGCGTCACGAAGAACGGCCTCGGGGTCTTCGGCGCGCACGTGGTGGCGATGCACCTGCGCACGGGCGCGCTGGTCGGCGGCTTCACGCTCGACGACAGCGGGAGCTTCGTCCTCGCGGGCATCGAGCCCGGCCCCGTCGTGCTGCGGGTCGAGCCGCTGGACGATGCCGACGCCGGCAGCTTCATCGAGAGCCCGCGCGTGGACGTGGCGTTCGGCGTCACCTACGCCACCCGCGCCGTGTTCGTGCCGCGGGGCGGCAACGCGCCGGACGTGCTCGTCGAGGTTGCCCCACGATGACGGCCGCCCGCGTCCGGGTGAGCGTGTGCGCGGCGCTGCTTCTCCTCGGCGGTACGGCGCGCGCACAGGAGCCTGTCGTGCCGACCCCTCCCGCGCCACTGCCGACCTCTCCGTTCCAGCCGCGCGTGGAGATCGCGGTGCTGGGTGGACTGCTGTCCGGCGCCTCCCTCGGCGACACGCGTGCGTCGATGCTCACCAATCAGGTGCCCACCGGCTCACCGACGGCGCTCTTCACCACCAGCAGTGCGATTGGCGCGGCGCCCACGGTGGAAGGGCGGCTGGGCGTGCGACTGACGCGCGCGTGGTGGATCGAGGCGGGCCTCGCCTACGGCACGCCCGACCTGGAGGTCAACGTCACGGGCGACGTCGAGGGCGTGCCAGCGGTCTCGATCGCGACGCCGCTCACGCAACTGGTCGCCGACGTCACGGTGCAGTACCGCTGGAACGGCCGCCGTGTGACGCCGTTCGTGTCGGTCGGCGGCGGCTACCTCCGCCAGTTGGACGAACCGCGGACGACCGCCGAGACGGGCGCCGTGTTCCAGGCCGGCGGCGGGGTCCGGGTGGCGATCGCTCCCGGGAGTCGCGGCTTCGCCCGGAGGCTCGCGCTCCGGGGCGACGCCCGCGTGGTGTGGCTGCGCGACGGCGTCGAGCTGAACGAGCCGCGCGGCGCCTCGTTCAGCGTTGCGGGGGGCGTGGTTCTGGGTCTGTAGGTGGGGACGGCCGTCCCGGCAGTCCGCCGTCCGTCGAGCGCTGGACGGTCAGGTAGGGACGGCCGTCCCGGCCGTCCGCCCTACCGTAATGCTGTCGGCCGGCTGGGACAGCCGGCCCTACCTCACCCCCAGGATGATCTCCGTCGTGAGCTGGTCGAGCTGTTCGTAGGCGAGACCGCGGGCGGCGATGGCCGGGCGGTCGAACGACCGGTTGGCGAGCGCGCGTGCCGCGTCGGCGGAGAAGCGGCCCACGGTCGCGTTGTCGCCGTGCGCGGCCTTCACGATGGCCTGGATCTCCGGGTCGGCGTTCCAGCGTGTCGCCTTCTCCTTGAGGATCAGGTACGTGCGCATGCAGCCGCGTGCGAAGGCTTTCACGCCTTCGTAGTCCTCGGACCGGTAGGCGTGCGCGTCGAAATGCCGCGGGCCGTCGTAGCCGACGTCCTCCAGGAACTTGACGAGGAAGAACGCGGCCCGCGGGTTGGCGGCGCCGAAGCGGAAGTCCTGGTCGTAGCGGCCCGGGTTCTGGTCGTTCAGGTCGATGTGGAACAGCTTGCCGGCTTCCCACGCCTGCCCCACGGCATGCGTGAAGTTCAGGCCGGCCATCGTCTCGTGCGCGACCTCGGGATTCACGCCCACCATCTCGGGATGGTCGAGCGTCGGGATGAAGGCGAGATAGTTGCCCGTCGTCGCCATGTAGATGTCGCCACGGGGCTCGTTGGGCTTGGCCTCGAGCGCGAACCGGTACTGGTAGCCCTGCGCGATGTTGTACTCGCAGAGGAAGTTGACCGCCTCGCGCAGGCGCTTGACCGCGTCGTCTGGCCGCCGGCACGCATCGGTCTCGGTCCCTTCACGACCGCCCCACAACACGAAGATCTTCGCCCCGAGCTCGGCGCCGAGGTCCATCGCGCTCATCGTCTTCTGGACGGCGTACGCGCGCACCTGCGGGTCGTTGGCCGTGAACGCCCCGTCCTTGAAGATGGGATCGGTGAACAGGCTGACCGTGGCCATGGGGCAGACGATGCCGTGCGTCTGCATGGCGGCCCTGAACTCACGCACGATCCGGTCGCGCTCGGCTGCGGTGGCATCGATCGGCACGAGGTCGTTGTCGTGCAGGTTGACGCCCCAGGCGCCCACCTCGCCCAGCATCGCCACCGCGTCGGTGGGTGGCAGCGGATCGCGGACCGGTTCGCCGAACGGGTCACGGCCGCGATTGCTGATCGTCCAGAGGCCGAAGGAGAACTTGTGGGCAGGTTGCGGCTGGTAGGCGTCGGGCACGCGGCAGTCTCCGGAAAGAGTTGGCGGGCTGCAGTGTAGCTCACTGCCGCCCGTTCGTCTCAATTCGGGTCAAACGCGGCCTGCCGCCGGCGCACGGCGGTGACGTCAGGATGCCGACAGCGCGGCCTCGATGGCCTTGCGGAGCGCTGCGTCGTTGGGGGTGACCGAACTCGGGAAGAACGCCCGGACGGTGCCGTCCTTGCCGACGACGTACTTCGAGAAATTCCAGCCGGGCAGCTTGCCGGAGGCGCCGAGGAAGCGATAGACGGGCGACTGGTCCGGTCCGGCGGCGGTGACCACCTTGGTGAACATGGGGAACGTCACGCCGTAGTTGCGCTGGCAGAACGTCGCGATCTCCGCGGCGCTGCCGGGCTCCTGACCGCCGAAATCGTTGCTGGGGAAGCCCAGCACCGAGAACCCGCGTGCCTTCAGCTCGTCGTGCAGCGTCTGCAGGCCGGCGTACTGCGGCGTGAACCCGCACTGGCTCGCCGTGTTCACCACGAGCGTCACCGTGCCGCGGTAGGCCGCCAGCGGCGCAGGCTTGCCGTCGAGGGTCCTGGTCTCGATGTCGTACAGCGACCGGGCCTCCCGGTCCGGTGTGTTCTGGGCGGTCGTCATGGTGGTCGTGAGGATCGTCGTGGTGACGATCGCGAGGGCAAGAGCGGGTATGCGCATCAGCAGATGACCTGGCCTGATTCGAGCCTGCGCGGGTCGCGCAGGCTCGCCGGTAGGACGCCGCGGTGGCCGAGCCCGTCTCACTCGAGCGCGGCACGCACCTGGCGCAACGCCGGGTACAGCGCCTGGAAGGCTGCGTACTGGCGCGCGAGCACGGCTCGCCCTTCGCCGGGCTGTACCTCGCTGGTCACGCGGACGACACGCTCGCACGCCGTGTCCACGTCGGGCCAGACACCGGCGCCGACACCCGCCAGCACGGCCACGCCGTAGGCGGCGCCTTCCTCGGCGGCAACCGTCTGCACCGGCTGGCCGTAGACATCGGCCTGCACCTGCCGCCACAGCGCGGATCGTGCACCACCGCCTCCGAGACGGATCGCGTCGACCGGCACCTGCATCTCGCGCAGGATCGTGAAGCTGTCCTGCAGGCTGAACGCCACGCCTTCGAGAATCGCGCGGACCACATGGCCGCGGGTGTGACTGGCGGCCAGCCCGACGAGTGCGGCGCGCGCGTGCGCGTCGAGGTGGGGCGTACGCTCGCCCATCAGATACGGCGCCCACAGCACGCCGTCGGCTCCGGCCGGCACGGCCAGGGCTTCGTCGGTGAGGCGCTCGTACGGGTCCCGCCCATCGTCCGGGCCGGAACCGAATCGATCGCGGAACCAGCGCAGCGACAGACCCGCGGCCTGCGTCACCCCCATCACGTGCCAGCGCCCGGGAACGGCGTGGCAGAACGTGTGGACGCGGCCCCGGGGGTCGAGGGCCGGCCGATCGGTGGCCGCGAAGACGACGCCGGACGTGCCGATGGTCGCGCTGACGGCCCCGGCACGCACGATGCCCATGCCGACGGCTCCCGCCGCCTGGTCGCCCCCGCCTGCGACCACCGGTGTCCCGATGCGCAGGCCGGTCGCTTCGGCGCCCGCCGCCGTGATGGACCCGGTCACCTGCGGCCCCTCGAACGCCTCGGGCAGCAGCGAGGCGTCGAGCCCGGTGGCCGCCAGCATCTCCGCCGACCAGCGTCGGCGTGCGACGTCGAACAGAAGGGTGCCCGACGCATCGGCGACGTCGGTGGCCAGCCGGCCCGTGAGCCGATAGCGGATGTAGTCCTTGGGCAGCAGCACGTGCCGCACGCGGGCCCACGCCTCGGGCTCGGTTCGCCGCACCCAGAGCAGCTTCGGCAGGGTGAAGCCCGTGAGGGCCGGGTTGCAGGTGAGCTCGATCAGACGCGACGCGCCGATCTGCTCGGTGAGGGAGTCGCACTCGGCCTGCGTGCGCTGATCGCACCAGAGCAGCGCAGGGCGCACGACGCGTCCGTCGACGTCGAGCAGCGTGGACCCGTGCATCTGTCCCGTGAGGCCCACGGCGTCGATCGCGGTCGCGTCGATGCCCGCAGCTTCGAGCGCCCGGGGCACCGCCTGTCGGCAGGCGCGCCACCAGTCGTCCGGGTCCTGCTCGGCCCACCCCGTGTGCGGAGACGCAAAGGGCGCGTGGTCGGCGGTCGCCGATCCGAGCACGGCGCCGGAGTCGTCGGTGATCAGGGCCCGGGTTCCCCCGGTCCCCACGTCGATGCCGAGGAGGTTCGCCATAGGGATGTCGAGTGCGCCGCATGCTATAACGCATGGCGCATAACGCATAACGCACAACGCCTCATGCCTGATGCCTGATGCATTGCGCATGACACCTCTGAGGTAGGGCGCGGTCTCCGACCGCGCCGTTGACCCCGAACGCATGAGACCTGTGAAATCGCTCATTTCGATCGCGCTGTCCGCCCTCGTCCTGCCGGCGTCGTCGCTGGCGCAGGCGCCGGCGACCGGCACCGAGATCCGGCTCTGGGACGGGCGCGCGCCGCTGGCGACCGGCGACGGGCCCGAGGACACGCCGGCACTCACCGCGTACCTGCCCGCGCCGGGCACGGCCACGGGAGCCGCGTTCATCGTGCTGCCCGGCGGCGGGTATCGTGGGCGGGCGGCGCACGAGGGTGAACCCATCGCGCGCTGGCTGGCCTCGGTCGGAGTGACCGCGTTCGTGGCGCGCTATCGCGTCGCGCCCTACCGCCATCCGGCTCCGCTCACCGATGCGCAGCGGGCCATCCGGTACGTCCGGGCGCACGCGCGCGACTGGCAACTCGACCCCAACCGGATCGGCATCCTCGGCTTCTCGGCCGGCGGCCATCTGGCGAGCACGGCGGCGACGCAGTTCGACGATGGGGCAGCCGGTGGCGATCCGGTGTCGGCGGTCAGCAGCCGGCCCGATCTCGCCATCCTGATCTATCCGGTCATCACGTTCGTCGAGGATCCCTACGTGCACAAGGGGTCGCGCACGAACCTGCTGGGTCCCGACGCCACGGCGCAGCAGATGCGCGAGATGTCGTCGGAGACCCGCGTCACGGCCCGGACGCCGCCCACCTTCCTGCTGCACACCACGGGAGATACCGCGGTGCCGCCCGAGAACAGCGTGCGGTTTGCCGAGGCCTTGCGCGCGGCGGGTGTCGAGGTGGAACTGCACGTCTTCGAAGGCGGCCGCCACGGATTCGGGCTCGGCGAGAAGGAAGGCCCGATCGGGCTGTGGCCCCGGCTGGCCGCGCTGTGGCTGCACAAGCACGGTTTTGCCAGGGAGGCGACGCGATGATCGGGCGCACGCTGCTCGCACTGGCGGTCCTCGGCGTCTCGCTGCCCACGTACGCCCAACCAGCGCCCGCAGCGCGCACCTACGATCTCGTCGTGTACGGGGGGACGGCCGGCGGCATCGTCACGGCCATCGCCGCGGCGCGTGAGGGTCTGTCGGTGGCCCTGCTCGAACCGCGCGATCACCTCGGCGGCATGGTCTCGGGCGGGCTCGGGTGGACCGACTTCGGCAAGAAGGAGGTCATCGGCGGCTACGCGCTCGAGTTCTACGAACGGGCCGGGCGGAAGTACGGCGTGCCGCTCCAGTGGTATCTCGAGCCGCACGTGGCCGAAGCGATCTTCAAGGAGTGGGTGGCCGAAGCGGGCGTGCAGGTGTTCTACAGGCACCGCCTCGTCGAGCGCACGGGCGTCGCCAAGGACGGCACGCGTGTCACCGCCATCCGGCTGGAGAACGGCGCGGTGTTCCAGGCGACGGTGTTCGCCGATGCGTCGTACGAGGGCGACCTCATGGCACAGGCCGGCGTGACCTACACGGTGGGCCGGGAAGGCATCGCGCAGTACGGCGAGTCGCTGGCAGGCGTCCGCGACCGCACGCCGCTGCACCAGTTCCAGGTTTCCGTGCCGGCGCGTGACGCACAGGGCTGGCTGCTGCCCGAGATCTCTCCGGAGCCCAAGGCCCCGTCGGGCAGCGCCGACACCAGGCTGCAGGCCTACAACTTCCGGCTGTGCATGACGCAGCGTGCCGACAACCGCGTGCCGTTCCCGAAGCCGGCCGACTACTCGCCCGCGCGGTTCGCGCTGCTGGCCCGCATGCTCGCGGCCATGGACGCCATCAAGCGCGAGGCCGCGCTGGCACCCGAGGCGCAGGCGCAGAAGGGCGATCCGCGTGGGCGGCTGAAGCAGCCCTGGTCGCTGTGGGACGTGATGAAGCCCGATCCCATCCCGAACGGCAAGACCGACACCAACAACAACGGTGCGTTCTCGACCGACTACATCGGTGGCAACTACGACTACGCCGACGGCGACTACGCCACGCGGGCGCGCATCTGGCAGGCGCACGTCGACTACATCCAGGGCTTCCTCTACTTCCTGCAACACGACCCCCAGGTGCCTGCCGGCCTGCACGCGGCGATGGCGCCGTGGGGACTGTGCAAGGACGAGTTCGTGGACACCGGGCACTGGCCGCACCAGCTCTACGTGCGGGAGGCCCGCCGCATGGTGGGGGAGTACGTGATGTCGCAGAAGGACATCCAGACCGATCTGACCAAGCCCGACGTCATCGGCATGGGGTCCTACAACAGCGACTCGCACAACATCCAGCGCATCGTGAACGCCGAGGGCTTTGCCGAGAACGAGGGCGACATGCAGGTCTCGGTGACGCCGTACCAGATTCCGTACCGCGTGATGCTGCCCAGGCGCGCCGAGGCCACCAACCTGCTCGTGCCGGTCACGTTCTCGGCCACGCACGTGGCCTACTCGACGCTGCGGATGGAGCCGCAGTACATGATCATCGGCCAGGCGGCGGGCGTGGCCGCCGCCATGGCGGCCCGGGCCGGCGTGCCCGTGCAGGCCGTCGATCCGGCCGCGCTGTCGGCGCGCCTGAAGAGCCAGCGCGCGGTCTTCGAGTGGGTCCGGCCGCAGTGATCGAGTTGTGACGGGCGACGGCCTGTCATATGCTCGCCTTCGGTGCTGATTCAGCGACGACACGGGGGGCCGGTGAGGTGCGGGTAGGGTTCACCGGCGGGGGCAACATCTCGGACACCCACGTCCGCGCCGTCCAGGGCGTGCCGGGCCTGCAGCCCGTCGGCGTGTGCGGGCCCAACGCGGCCAAGGTCGTCGCCCTCGGCCAGCGGTACGGCCTGGCCACGGCGCCCACGCTGGCCGCGTTGCTCGACCAGACAGACCTCGACCTCGTCTGCATCGGCAGTCCGTCTGGCGTCCATGCCGACGAGATCGCGCTGGCCGCCTCGCGCGGCGTCCACGTCCTCTGCGAGAAGCCGCTCGACGTCACGGTCGAACGCGTGGGCACGGCCCTCGAGGCGGTCGAACGATCCGGCATCAGCCTCGGCGTGTTCTTCCAGGATCGCTGCACACCCGCGTTCCGCGAGGTGCGGGCCGCGATCGAGGCCGGTCGGCTGGGCCGGATCCTCCTCGTCGATGCACGGGTCAAGTGGTACAGGGCGCCCGAGTACTACGCCACAGCCGCATGGCGCGGGACACGAGCCCTCGACGGCGGCGGCGCCCTCATGAACCAGGGCATCCACACCGTGGACCTGCTGCTCTGGCTCGTGGGCGACGTCTCGCAGGTGTACGCGCGCGCCGTCACGGCCCTGCACGACATCGAGGTCGAGGACACGGTCGTCGCCGCCCTCACGTTCGCGTCGGGCGCGGTGGGCACCTTCGAGGCCACGACGGCGGCGTATCCGGGCTACCCGCGCCGGGTGGAAATCACCGGCACCGAGGGGACCGTGGTCATCGAACACGACCGTGTCGTGAGCTGGGATCTCAGGAGCGGGCAGGCCGCGGGGACCGCGCTGACCAGTGCGACGCGGAGCGCCTCCACGGCCGTCGTGGCCGACGCCACGCCGCACCAGCGCGTGGTCGAGGATTTCGTCGAGGCGCTGCGTGCTGGCCGGCGTCCCGCGTGCGACGGCCGCGAGGCGCGTCGCAGCGTGGCGCTCGCCGAGGCACTGTACGCGTCGGCGCGCACGGGAACGGCGACGGTCGTCGCCAACGGGTAGGGTCGGAATCGGGGAGAACGACATGACGCAAGCCACCGAGCACGTTGCCGCGACGGCCGTCAGCCGCCGCTCGATGCTGAAGGCGCTGGGCACCGGCGTGAGCACCATGGCGCTGCTGCCGCTGCTGTCGGAAGAGGGCGCGCTGGCCTTCGACGCCATCCAGCGCACCAGCGCCGCGCCGAAGCTGAAGGCGCTCACCGCGGCGCAGTACGCGACCGTCGAGGCGTTCAGCGAAGCCATCATCCCCACCGACGCGCACTCGCCCGGCGCGACGGCCGCGCGTGTGGCCGACTACATCGACCTGCTGCTCTCCGAGTCCGACGCCGAGGTGAAGACGGCGTGGACGCAGGGACTCGTGGCGCTCGACGAGGCGTCGACGGCGAAGTTCAAGGCGCCGTTCGTGAAGCTCACGGCCGCGCAGAGCACCGAGTTGCTCACCGAACTCAGCGCGAACGAGGCGGCGCCGAAGACGCCCGCCGAGCAGTTCTTCCGCATGACGAAGGACGCCACGATCCGCGGCTACTACACCTCGGAGATCGGCATCCACAAGGACCTCGGCTACAAGGGCAACCAGTACCTGCCGGAGTTCGTCGGCTGTCTCACCGAGGACGGCAAGGACTGCCCCCACTGCGGCCAGACGGCCCAGCCGAAGGCCTAGGGCTCATGGCGCAATCCCCCACGCCTCAGATCACCCCGGGCAAGGAGCCCTTCGACGCGATCGTCGTGGGGTCGGGCGCAGCTGGCGGCATGGCTGCGTTCCAGCTCGCGATGGCCGGCGTCAAGGTCCTGCTGCTCGAAGCCGGCCAGATGCTCGACTCGGATCCGACCAAGGCCTACCGGACGATGGAGTGGCCGTACAAGGACCTGCGCCGGCACCGGCTGCCGGTGGGTGAGTTCGCGCTCTCGGCAGCGGAGTACCGCACGCTGGACCGGCCCTACGGACTCACGCCCGAGATGCAGCAGTACAAGAAGGTGATGGCCTACTCGGGCAACCACTTCACGCGCGAGTGGATCGTCGACGAGAAGCAGCATCCGATCACGGGCACCCCGTACGCCTGGGTGCGCGCACGGGTGCTCGGCGGCAAGACCAACCTGTGGGGCCGCGTCTCGCTGCGGTTCTCCGATCTGGACCTCAAGGCGAAGACCCACGACGGCTTCGGTGAGGACTGGCCGATCTCGTACGCCGACATCTCGCCCTATTACGACAAGGTCGACACGCTGCTCGGCATCTCGGGTACCAGGGAGAACATCCCGCACCTGCCCGACGGCATCTTCCAGCGTGCCCTGAAGCTCAATTGCGGCGAGGTGCAGATCCAGCGCGCCATCGCGAAGATGGGTCGACGCCTGATTCCGGGGCGGGCGGGCGTGACGACCGACGGCGTCCTGAACAACAAGTACCGCGCGCGGTGCATGGGGCGCGGGCGCTGCGGGCGCGGCTGCGACCTCAATGCGGCATTCCACTCGCCAGGCGCCCTGATCTTTCCGGCCCGCGACAGCGGCAACCTGACGGTGCGCACCGACTCGGTGGTCTCGGAGGTGCTGATCGACGACAGCACCAACAAGGCCACCGGCGTGCGGGTCATCGACCGGAACACGCGCGAGACGATGGACTTCCGGGGCCGCGTGGTGATCCTCGCCGCCTCGTGCCTCGAGTCCACGCGCCTGCTCCTCAACAGCAGGTCCGCCAGCCGGCCGAATGGCGCCGCCAACTCCTCGGGGGTGGTGGGGCACTACTTCTGCGAGCACGTGATGGGACCCGGCGCCAGCGCCACGATTCCCTCGCGCGTGGGCACGGCGCCGACCCTCGACGATGGTCGGCCGCAGAGCACGTACATCGTGCGCTTCCGCAACGTCACCGACCGGCACAAGGACTTCATCCGCGGATACGGCTTCCAGGGCGCGAGCGGCGCGGCCGAGTATCCGTCCAACGCGGCCGACACGCCGGGATTCGGCGCCTCGTTCAAGAAAGCCGTGCGCGACGGCTATCCCGCACGCGTGAACTACACCGGCTTCGGCGAGGTGCTCGCGCGCAAGGAGAACCGCGTGTTCCTCGACCCGGAGGTGAAGGACGCGTGGGGCATCCCGGTGCTGAAGTTCGACTATCGCTTCAGCGACAACGAGCGGAAGATGGGCGCCGACATGGCCGACACCGCGGAGGAGATGCTGCGCGCGGCCGGCGCCACCGACATCAAGGTGCGGCGCGACGTGCTCACCGAGGGCTGGTCCATCCACGAGATGGGGACCGCGCGGATGGGTACCGACCCGAGGACCTCGGTGACCAACAGCTTCGGCCAGACCCACGACGTGAAGAACCTGTTCGTCGTCGACGGCGCGATCTTCGTCTCGGCGAGCTGCCAGAACCCCACGTGGATGATCATGGCGCTCTGCTGGCGCGCGATGGACTACGTGAAGGACGAGATGAAGCGCGGAGATCTGTGAGGCGAGACGCGTGCGTCTCGCCCTTCGGCATTCCCGGCATTCCCGGCATTCTCGGCATCGCAGCATTTCACTGAAATCTCCCATGCAACGCCCGACCCCTCCTGCCCGCCCCCAGCCCGACCTGTCACTCGACCTCGACCTCGCGGCCGTGCTTGCCGAGTCGCAGGCGATGTCGAAGCAGATCACGCCCGCTTCCGGTCCCTGGGACGTCATCGTCGTCGGATCCGGCGCGGCCGGTGGGATGGCGGCGTTTCAGCTCGCGACGGCCGGCATCAAGGTCCTGGTGCTCGAGGCCGGGCGCATGCTCGACTGGCAGAAGGAGTATCGGACGATGGAGTGGCCGTATCAGTCACTGCGTCGGCAGCGCCTGCCACCCGACATGCGGGGCCTCAACGTGGCCGAGTACACGTTCGTGGATCGGCCCTACGGGAACCATCCGCAGTTCGAGAAGTATCGGAAGCTGACCAGCTACGCCGGCAATTCCTTCACGCGCAACTGGGTGGTCGACGAGAAGGAGAACCCGACGACCGGCACGCCGTACGCGTGGGTGCGCGCCCGTGTCCTCGGGGGCAAGACGAACTTCTGGGGACGCGGCGCGCTCAGGTACGGGCCCTACGAGTTCAAGGCCGCCAGCCACGACGGCTACGACGTGGACTGGCCGATCGGCTACGAGGACGTCAAGCCGTACTACGACAAGGTGGACGAGCTGCTCGGCTGTTCGGGCAGTCGGGAGGGGCTCGACCAGGTGCCCGACGGCGTGTTCCAGACGCCATCGAAGCTCAATTGCACGGAGACGGTCTTCCGCGCGGGGATCGAGAAGCTCGGACGCAAGCTGATTCCGGGTCGCGCCGGCGTGACGACCGACGGACTCCTGAACAACAAGTACCGCCAGCGGTGCATGCGGCGCGGGCGCTGCGGACGCGGCTGCGACCTCAACGCGTCGTTCCACTCGCCGGCGGCGCTCATCGCGCCCGCGCGCGACACCGGCAACATGACGCTGCGGCCCTACTCGGTCGTGCGGGAAGTCCTGCTCGACGAGTCGACCAACAAGGCGCGCGGCGTGCGGGTCATCGATTCGCTCACGCGGGAAGTCATGGACTTCACCGCGCGCGTCGTGGTGCTCGGGGCCGGCACGCTCGACACCACGCGCATCCTGCTGAACTCGAAATCGGCGCGCTACCCGAACGGCCTGGGCAACACCAACGACGTGCTCGGGCGCTACCTCAGCGAGCACATCATGGGCGTGCGCGGCAGCGGGTTCATCCCGCAGCGCATCGGCAAGGCGCCGACCAACGACGATGCGCGCGCGGTGGGCCCCTACATCCCGCGCTTCCGCAACATCGGCACCGACAAGCGCACCGACTTCATCCGGGGATACCACTTCCAGGGAGGTGGCGGGGCGGCCGAGTATCCGAGCCACGCGCACGGCACACCCGGCTTCGGGTCGGCCTTCAAGAGCTCGGTGCGCAAGTACTACCCGGCGCCCATCGCCTTCGGGGGATTCGGCGAGGTGCTGCCGCGCTGGGAGAACCGCGTGATGCTCGACCCGCAGGTCGTCGACGCGTGGGGCATCCCCGTGCTGAAGTTCGACTACCGCTTCGGCGACAACGAGAAGAAGATGGTCGCCGACATGGCCGACTCGATCGAGGAGATGTTCCGCGCCGTGGGCGCCGAGGACATCCGGATCGGCCGCGAGCCCCTGCCGGAAGGCTGGTCGATTCACGAGATCGGCACGGCGCGCATGGGCGACGACCCGAAGACGTCGTACTCGGACAAGTGGTGCCGGCCGCACGGCATTGCCAACGTGTTCCTGGCCGACGCGAGCCCCTACGTGTCGGGTGGCACGCAGAACACCACGTGGACGATTCTCGCCATGTGCTGGCGGACGATGGACTACGTGAAGGAGCAGATGCGGGCGGGGAACCTCTAGAATTGCAGAATTGCAGAATTGCGGAATTGCGGAATTGCACTACCATCGCCACCGGTCGAGCGGTTCGGCCACCGTGCGAGATTCTGCAATCCAGAGATTCTGACGTTTCGAAGTTCTGAGATTCTGCCGTTCCGAGATTCTGAAATTCTGAAGTCGTGAAATTCTGAAATTCTGAAATTCTGAAATTCAGAGACGTCCTGAGGAGTGCCTGTGAAGCGACTGGGAATGGGACTGGTCGGGGCCGGGTTCATCGGGCCCCATCATCTGGAAGCGGTGCGCCGGCTGGGGTTCGTCGACGTCGTGGCGATTGCCGACAGCACCGAGGAGGGAGCGCGGCGCAAGGCCGACGCGCTGGGGGTGCCGAAGGCCTACGGCAGTTACCAGGCGTTGATGGCCGACCCCGACATCCACGTCGTGCACAACGCGACGCCGAATTACCTGCACCATCCGGTCAACATGGCCGCGATCGCGGCCGGCAAGCACATCGTCTCGGACAAGCCGCTGGCGATGACCTCGGCGCAGGCCCGCGAACTGCTCGACGCGGCCACCGCGAAGGGCGTCGTGCACGCCGTGACGTTCAACTACCGCGGCAACCCGCTCGTGCAGCAGGCGCGGACGATGGTGGCCAAGGGCGAGATCGGGCTGCCGCGGTTCATCCACGGGTACTACCTGCAGGACTGGCTGCTCTACGACACCGACTACAGCTGGCGCCTCGAGCCCGAGAAGGGCGGCGAGTCGTCGGCGATGGGCGACATCGGGTCGCACTGGTGCGACCTCGCGCAGCACGTGTCGGGCCTGCGCATCACGGAGGTGCTGGCCGACCTCACGACCGTGATCCCAGTGCGCCGGAAGCCCGTCGGCAGCCGCATCGCCTTTGCCCAGGCAGGCGCCGACGACCAGTACGAGCCGGTCGACGTGAAGGTCGAGGATCTCTGCTCGGTGCTCGTGCGGTTCGAGAATGGCGCCAAGGGGGCCTTCTCCGTGGGCCAGGTGTGCGCGGGGCACAAGAACGATCTGATCCTGGAGGTCAACGGCGCCGAGGCCTCGTTGCGCTGGCACCAGGAGCAGCAGAACGAGCTGTGGATCGGCCACCGTCGCACCGGCAACATGATTCTGCAGAAGGATCCGTCGTTGATGGACCCCGACGTCGCGGGGATTGCCAAGCTGCCGGGTGGTCACCAGGAGGCCTGGCCCGACGCGTTCCGCAACATCCTGCGCGCCGTGTACGAACACATCGCGGAGGGGAAGCCGATGGCCGACCGCTCGCCGATGTTCGCCTCGTTCGAGGACGGCTGGCGGGCGAACGCAATCATCGACGCCGTGCTGGCCAGCCACCGCAACGGCAACGTCTGGACGAAGGTCGCCACACTCTGAGTCCGGGCGGCCCACGCCTGCGCACTCCAACCAAAGGCCCGGCACCCGCCGGGCCTTTCGTGCATGTCCCCTTCGCCCTTCAGCCTTTCCCGCCCTCCCTCCTCCCTCCTCCCTCCTCCCTGGGCATCGCGGCATCCGCCGCGCGGCATTTCTCCGTGATCTTGGTCTTTCTTCTTCGGACTTCCGGATCGGACGTTATTGGTCAAACCACGGTACGACGACTGGACGCCCCTCACGGCTGATGCCGCGGCGGGGCCATCGACGTGGCGCGCCAACCGGTCCGTGTACATCGGTGCCAAAAGGAGTAATTGACACGCTCATGACAGGGTGATAGCGTCGCTGGCAAAGTTTCAGTGCGCGTCAGCCGGGATACTGGTATGACCAGACATAATCCAGAGGCCTCCAAGAAACCGTTCGAGGGGGTAGCGGCCGAGCTCGTCGTCAGTCACGTTCGCGAATTGATCGAGCGTGGTGAACTCGGGCCGGGCGACCGCCTGCCGGCCGAGCGCGAACTGGCGCTCCGTGTCGGGGTGAGCCGGCCGAGCGTGCGCGCCGGGTTGCGGGCCCTCGCCGCGATGGGCGTCGTGCAATCGCGGCACGGGGCGGGCACCTTCATCAGGGGCGGCCCCCCCGTACTCGGCAGCGAGCCCCTGAGTTTCCTGGCGGCCCTGCACGGCTTCACCCGCGACGAGATGTTCGAGGCGCGTCGCATCCTCGAGGTCGGTGTGGCAGGCCTGGCGGCAGAGCGGGCGACGGGCGATCAGTTGGCGACGATCTCGGAAGAGATCACCGGCATGTACGCCTCGATGGACGACCCCCAGGCGTTCCTGGTCCACGACATCCGCTTCCACCGGGCCGTGGCCGCCGCCGCCGCCAACCCGATCCTCGCGTCGCTGGTCGAGATGGTCTCCGGCATCTTCTACGAACATCGGCGCAAGACGGCCGGGCAGGGGCGCGACCTCAAGGAGGCGGCCGATCTGCACCGGTCGATCTACCACGCGCTGCGGAGCCACGATCCCGAACGCGCGCGCCGGGCCATGGACGCGCACCTCTCCCTGGCGCGGGAGCGGCAGGCGACCGAGCCCGATCACGCGAGCGATCCGGCGGCCGCGTCCCTCGATCCACCGACGGCCATCGCGGCGGCCGGGTGAACGCGGACTCGTGACCGTGAGCCGCCGTGATCACCGGTGCCTGCCGGCGGCGGCGTCGAGGCGCCTCGCCCACGGCTCTGGCCACAGGGGGAATGGCTGCCAGACGTCACGCGTCCGACCTTGACGCCCGTGGGCCTGCTTGATAGAAGTGGCACGCCCGTGACATGACCCGCCCGCACGGGCGGCACCTCCGAACCAACCCGGGCCCGATTCGAGCACCACATCTTCGAGCAACGCATGTTCAAGGGATTCGATTTGAGCGGCCGGGTGGCCGTCGTGATCGGCGGCACGTCCGGCATCGGGCGTGCGATGGCGCGCGGCCTGGCCGAGGCTGGCGCCGACGTGGTGGCCACCGGCCGCCGACAGGCGCTCGTAGACGAGGCGGCGACCGAGATCGAGGGCATGGGACGCCGGTCGGTGCGCCTGGCGGTCGACGTGGGCGATCGGGCCTCGCTCGAGCAGCTGCGCGACGGCGTCGCGGCGCAGCTCGGCCCCTGCGACATCCTGATCAACTGTGCCGGGCGCACCAAGCGCTCGCCCACGCTCGACGTGGACGAGGCCGAGTGGGCGGCAATCCTCGAGACCAACCTCACCGGCACACTGCGGGCGTGCCAGGTGTTCGGGCCGTCGATGATCGAACGCCGGTGGGGCCGCATCATCAACATCGCGTCGCTGTCGTCGTTCGTGGCGCTCTACGAGGTCGCCGCCTACGCCGCCAGCAAGGCGGCGGTGGCCTCGCTCACCAGGTCGCTCGCGATCGAGTGGGCGCCCCACGGGGTGACGGTCAACGCGGTCGCGCCCGGCGTGTTCCGCACCGACCTGAACGCGGCCCTGCTCGACGGCACGGGCCGCGGGCAGGAGTTCCTGATGCGCACGCCGATGAAACGGTTCGGCAGCATTCCCGAACTGGCCGGTGCGGCCGTCTTCCTCGCCTCGCCCGCAGCCAGCTTCGTCACCGGGGAGATCCTCGTGGTCGACGGCGGCTTCCTCGCCAGCGGCGTGAATCAATAGCCGCGTAGCGGTCACGAACTCGGAGAGATCCGCATGCACCAGGTCGACGCTGGACCCGCCCGAGGCACCACTCCGCCGGCTGCGACCGGGCGTGCCACCAACGTGCGCTGGGTCGTCTGCGCACTGCTCTTCTTCGCCGCGACGATCAACTACATCGACCGCAACGTCCTGGCGGTCCTCAAGCCCGCCCTCGAGAAGGAATTCGGGTGGTCGAACACCGACTTCGGCTACATCAACTTCTTCTTCCAGGTCGCGTACATGTGCGGGATGCTGGCGTCGGGCTGGCTCATCGACCGCATCGGCACGCGCCGCGGCCTGGCCATCGCCATCTGCCTGTGGAGCGTCGCCGCCATGCTCCACGCCGAGGCACCCATCATCGGTGACGCGGTCCAGGGGGCCTTCGGCGCGCTCGGCCTGAGCATGGCCGCGTCGGTGGCCGGCTTCTCCTTCTGCCGCGTGCTGCTCGGCCTCGGCGAGGCCGCGATCTTCCCCGGCGCGGTGCGCAGCATCGCCGAGTGGTTCCCGCAGAAGGAACGCGCGCTCGCCACCGGTCTCTTCAACGCCGGTACCAACATCGGCGCGCTCGCCACGCCGATCATCGTGCCCATCATCGCGCTGCGCTACGGGTGGTACTGGGCGTTCGTCGGCACCGGCGCCATCGGCTTCGTGTGGCTCGTGGTGTGGCTCTGGCAGTACAAGACGCCCCGGACGCATCCCGGCGTCAATGCCGCCGAACTCGCCCTCATCGAGAGCGACCCGCCCGACGGCGCGGCGTTCAAGGTGCCAGGCCTCCTGCTGGCCGGCATCGTCGCGGCGGTGTGTTTCGTCAGCGGCACGGTCGCCGCCACGTTCTTCGGCGCGCGCCTGGTGGCGGTGCTGCTGTTCCTCGTGGGGCTCGTCACGGCCATCGTGCTGAACCCGCGCCGCCAGGTGTGGGCCTACGCCGTCGCGAAGTTCATGACCGATCCGGTATGGTGGCTCTACCTCACCTGGCTGCCCGACTTCCTCGTGAAGGCCCACGGTGTGGACATTCGCGGCGCGATGCTGCCGCTGGTGACGATCTACCTGGTCGCCGACGTGGGCAGCGTGCTCGGGGGCTACGTGAGCTCGAAGCTGATGCACCGCGGGTACTCGGTCAACGCTGCGCGGAAGCTGACGATGCTGATCTTCGCGTGCAGTGTCACGCCGATCGTCTTCGCGGCGCAGGTCGACAGCCTGTGGGGCGCGGTGGCGCTGGTGAGCATCGCGGCCTCGGGCCACCAGGCGTGGAGCGCCAACGTGTACACGCTGGTGAGCGACATGTTCCCGCGCAAGGCCGTGGGCAGCGTCATCGGCTTCGGCGGCATGATGGGCGCCTGCGGCGGCGCCATCATGCAGATTGCGGTCGGCGTCTGGCTCGACGCGTCCAACAACAACTACGTGCCGATCTTCGTCGTGGCCGGCACGATGTACCTGATCGCGCTCGGCGTCGTCCACCTGCTGGTGCCGCGGATGACGCCGGCGCAGCTCGAGACGCCGGCACCGACGCCGGCAGGAGGCGTGGCATGAGTCGGACCGACGTGGTCCGTGCGATCGAGGCCAGCGGCGTGGTCGCCGTGATCCGGCTGAAGGATGCGGGCAAGCTGCGGTCGGTGGTAGACGCGCTCATCGAGGGCGGCGTCACGGCCATGGAAGTGACGATGACGGTGCCAGGCGCCGTCGGTCTGATCGAACAGCTCGCCAGGGACCTGCCCGAGGGCTTCCAGCTGGGCGCGGGGACGGTGCTCGACCCCGAGACGGCACGCCAGGTGATCCTGGCCGGTGCGACCTACCTCGTGGCCCCGACCCTCAACCTGAAGACGATCGAGATCGCGCACCGGTACGACGTGGCGGTGATGCCCGGCTGCTTCACGCCCACCGAGATCCTCACGGCATGGGAAGCGGGTGCCGACGTCGTGAAGGTGTTTCCGGCGACGACACTCGGGCCGGGTTACATCAAGGACGTCAAGGCACCACTGCCGCAGGTGAAGCTGATGCCGACCGGCGGCGTCACGCTCACCAACGCGGGTGAGTGGATCAAGGCCGGCGCCTGCGCGGTAGGGGTCGGCAGCAACCTGGTCGATGCGCAGGCGCTCGCCGCAAACGATTTCGCGCGGATCGCCGAGAACGCCCGCACGGTCGTCGGCAGCGTGCGCGCGGCCAGAAGCGCGTAGGTCAGGCCGGTTTTCGTCCCGGTTTCGAGGGTGGGCCGCAGCCTGTAGGCTGCAGCCCGCCTGCGCCAGACACCCCGATGAGGCCGCAGGCTGCAGGCTGTCGGCCGTAGGCTGTGATCATGAAGACTGTCTGTTTCGGCGAGTTGATGCTGCGCCTGAGCCCTCCGGGGTTCGAGCGCTTCCTCCAGACCCCGCAGTTGGTCGCCACCTTCGGCGGCGGCGAGGCCAACGTGGCCGTGAGTCTCGCGGCGTTCGGGTGCGAGAGCCACTACGTCACGCGCCTGCCCACGCACGCAATTGGCGAAGCGGCCGTCAAGGCGCTGCGCGCCGAGGGCGTGCGCACCGAGCACATCGTGCGCGGCGGCGACCGCATCGGCGTGTACTACGCGGAGACGGCGGCCAGCCAGCGGGCCTCGCAGGTCATCTACGACCGCGCGCGATCGGCGATCGCCGAGATGACGCAGGGCACGGTGGACTGGGCGAAGGTGCTGGACGGCGCGAAGTGGTTCCACTGCACGGGCATCACGCCCGCGCTCGGCGACAACGGTGCGGCCTGCACGAAGGAAGCGCTGCAGGCCGCCAAGGCGGCCGGCGCCACCGTGAGCATGGACCTCAACTTCCGCAAGAAGCTGTGGTCCGAGAAGAAGGCGCAGTCGGTGATGCGTCCGCTCATGGAGTACGTGGACGTCGTCATCGCCAACGAGGAAGACATCCAGTCGGTGCTCGGGTTCGAGGTGCACGGTACCGACGTGACGACGGGCGAGCTGAATCTCGAGGCGTACAAGGCGACGGCCGCGGAGGTCGCCGACACGTTCGACTGCGCGCTCATCGCGATCACGCTGCGCGAGAGTCACTCCGCGAGCGACAACGGCTGGAGCGCGGTGATCTACGAGAAGGCCACCGGCGACTTCCAGCGCAGCCAGCACTACGAGGTGCGACTGGTCGATCGCATCGGTGGCGGCGACAGCTTCGCGGGCGGCCTGATCTACGGTCTGGTGTCGGGCAAGTCGCCCATCGACGCGCTGCGCTTCGCGGTCGCGGCCAGCGCGCTCAAGCAGACCATCCCCGGCGACTTCAATCGCGTCTCTGTCGAGGAGGTCGAGCGCCTCGTCAAGGGCGACGCGAGTGGGCGGGTCCAGCGGTAGGGCCGGGTCTCCGACCCGGCCGCCGGCTCAGGGCTCAGAAGAGCTCTCTGAGCCCTGAGCCCTGAGCCCTGAGCCTTGAGCCCAGAGCCGTACGTCTGCAGCGTGTAGTTCAGGTCAACGCACAGCCTTCATGAAGATCGTCGATGCCCGCGTGATCGTGACCTGTCCCGGCCGCAACTTCGTGACCCTGAAGGTGGTCACGGAGGACGGCCTCTACGGACTTGGCGATGCCACGCTGAACGGCCGCGAACTCGCCGTCGCAAGCTACCTGACCGACCACGTGATTCCTCTCTTGATCGGCCGTGACGCGCGGCAGATCGAGGACACGTGGCAGTACCTCTACAAGGGCGCCTACTGGCGGCGGGGGCCGGTGACGATGAGCGCCATCGCCGCGGTCGACACGGCACTCTGGGACATCAAGGGCAAGGCCGCCGGCATGCCCGTGTACCAGTTGCTCGGCGGCGCGTCGCGCGAGGCCGTGATGGTCTACGCGCATGCCAACGGCACGGACGTGGACCAGGCGGTCAAGGCGGTGGCGCATCACCTCGACCTGGGCTACCAGGCCATTCGCGTGCAGTCGGGCATCCCGGGGCTGAGCAGCACCTACGGCGTCGCGCGCGGCGACAAGCCGTACGAGCCGGCAGAGAAGGGCGCCGCGTCGGAGCACCGCTGGAGCACCGAGGCCTACCTGAACTTCCTGCCGCGGCTGTTCGAGCGCATCCGCGCCGAGTTCGGCGACGAGGTTCACCTGCTGCACGACGTGCACCACCGGCTCACGCCCATCGAGGCGGCGCGGGCCGGCAAGCTGCTCGAGCCGTATCACCTGTTCTGGATGGAAGACCCGACGCCAGCCGAACTGCAGGAGGCGTTCCGGCTGATCCGGCGGCACACCACGACGCCCATCGCGGTGGGCGAGGTGTTCAACTCGATCTTCGACTGTCAGCAGCTGATTCAGGAGCAGCTGGTGGACTACGTGAGAACCACGGTGGTCCACGCCGGGGGCATCAGTCACCTGCGCAAGATCGCGGCGCTCGCCGAGCTGTATCAGGTCCGCACGGGCAGCCACGGAGCCACCGATCTCAGCCCGGTCTGCATGGCCGCCGCGCTCCACTTCGACCTCAGCGTGCACAACTTCGGCATCCAGGAGCACATGCCGCACACTGCCGAGACCGATGCGGTGTTCCCGCACGAGTACACGTTCCAGGACGGCTTCATGCACCCGGGCGAAGCGCCGGGCCTCGGCGTGGATCTCGACGAGGCGCTCGCGGCGCAGTACCCCTACGAGCCGGCCTACCTGCCCGTCAATCGTCGCCTCGACGGCACCGTCCACAGTTGGTAGGCAGGGCTGGTAGGGACGGCTGGCCCAGCCGTCCGTCTGCCCGGTTCGCACGAAACGGCCGCGTCGATGGCCCCGACGCTCGGCGGACGGCCGGGACGACCGTCCCTGCCAAACGCTCGGACGGCCGGGACGGCCGTCCCTACCGAACGCTCGGACGGCCGTCCCTACCGTATCGATCTACAATTTTGCAGACCTCAAGGAGAGTTCCGCCTCATGTCCGACGTCACCCGTCGTGAACTGCTCGGCGCCGCCGCCCTGACCGCGGCCGGCGCTGCGATGCCCACCGTGGCCGCTGCGCAAGGCGCCACGCCGCTGAAGGGCCGGCTGAAGCAGTCCGTCTGCCGCTGGTGCTACAACAAGATCCCGCTGCCGGAGTTCTTCAAGGCCTGTGCGGAGATGGGATTGCCCGCGATCGACCTCCTCACCGAAGAGGAGTGGACGATGGCCAAGCGCGACTTCGGCCTGGTGTGCTCGACGGGATTCCCGAGCGTCCGATCCATCCCCGACGGCATCAACGACACGAAGTTCCACGACGGCATCGTGGCGTCGTTGACCGAGATGATCCCGAAGGCCGCCAAGGCCGGCGTGCCCAACGTGATCACCTTCTTCGGCAACCGCCGTGGCCAGGATCTGGAAGAGGCGAAGGTGAACAGCGTGGCGTGCCTCAACCGCATCAAGCCGATTGCCGAGGCCGAGGGCGTGACGGTGGTGGTCGAACTGCTGAACAGCAAGGTCAACCACAAGGACTACATCGGCGACCGCACCGCCTACGGCGTGGACATCTGCAAGCGGGTCGGCTCCCCACGCATCAAGCTGCTGTACGACATCTACCACATGCAGATCATGGAGGGCGACATCCTCCGGACCATGGGCGAGAACTGGGACTACATCGGCCATCTGCACACCGGTGGCGTCCCGGGCCGCAACGAGCTCGACGACACGCAGGAACTGCAGTGGCGGACCATCGCGAAGTGGGTGGCCGACAAGGGCTACCAGGGCTACTTCGCCCACGAGTTCATCCCCACCAGGGACCCGCTCACGTCATTGCGCGAGGCTGTCCGGCTCTGCGACGTGTAAGGTAGCGCCGGCCCTCGCCGGCAGGGCCGGCTCTGCCCCTCGACTCTGCTCGGGGCACGCGAGCCGGCCGTTTCGGCCCCCGTCATCCTTGGAGTAGTTCGTGACCCGTCCCACTTCGATTCTGTGCGCGGCGGCGCTGTCGGCGACGGTTGCCGCCCCCGTGATGGCCCAGACCCCAGCGCCCCCAGCGGCGCCAAAGAAGCCTCACACCGTCACCTCGCCTCACGGGGATCGCGAAGACCCGTACTACTGGATGCGCGACGACACGCGCAAGTCGCCAGAGGTGCTGAAGCACCTCGAGGCCGAGAACGCCTACACCGAAGCCGTCCTCGCTCCGGTGAAGACCTTGCGCAGCCAGTTGTTCGAGGAGTTGAAGGCGCGCTACAAGCCCGACGACGAGCAGCCGGCGTGGCGTATGCGCGGCTACCTGTACTCGAGCCGATTCGTGGCCGGCAAGGACTACGCCGTCAACGTGCGGCGTCCCGCGACCGGTGGGGCCGAGCAGGTGCTCGTGGACCAGAACACGCTGGCCGAGGGGCACAAGTACTTCTCGCTCGGCCAGTGGGACGTGTCGCTCGACAACACACGCCTGGCCTACTCGACCGACACGGTCGGCCGGCGCCAGTACGTCATCCAGTTCAAGGACATCGCGACCGGGCAGCTGCTCCCCGAGCGGATCACGGGGACGTCTGGCAACGTCGTCTGGGCTGCCGACAACCGGACGGTGTTCTACGTCGAGATCGACCCGCAGACGCTGCTGACCAAGCGCGTGAAACGCCACGTCGTCGGGACCGACCCGGCGACCGACGTGCTCGTGTACGAGGAGCAGGACGAGAGCTTCTACATGGGCGTCGGGCGCACCAAGGACAACCGGTTCCTGTGCATCGGCGTCAGCAGCACGGTCTCGAGCGAGGCGCGCTGCGTTCCGGCCGATCAGCCGACGGCCGACTTCAAGATCCTGGTTCCGCGGGAGCGCGACTTCGAGTACGACGCCGACCACGCCGGCGGCCGCTGGGTGATCCGCACGAACTGGCAGGCGAAGAACTTCCGGGTCGTGGAGGCCACCGACGCGACCATCGGCGACCGTGCGCAGTGGAAGGACGTGGTGCCGCACCGGACGGACGTGTTCGTCTCGGGCGTGGAGCCGTTCGACCGCTACATCGTCGTCGGCGAGCGCCGCGACGGGCTGCAGCGCCTGCGGATTCTCGACGGTGCAGGGCAGTCGCGCGACGTGGCCTCCGACGAGCCCGCGTACGTGATGGGCCTCGGCACCAACCGCGAGGCCGACACGGCGGTGCTGCGTTACACGTACACGTCGCTGACGACGCCGTCGACGATCTACGACCTCGACATGAGCACCGGCGCCCGCACGCTCGTCAAGGAGACGCCAGTGCTTGGCGGGTTCGACAAGTCGCGCTACGCCACCGAGCGGATCTGGGTGGACGCGCGCGATGGCGCACGCGTGCCCGTCTCCATCGTCTACCGCAAGGAGACGCCGCGCGACGGGACCGCGCCGCTGTACCAGTACGCGTACGGCTCCTACGGCATCTCCACCGACCCGAGCTTCCGCACCGACTGGGTGAGCCTGCTCGACCGGGGGTTCGTGATTGCCGTCGCGCACATCAGGGGTGGGCAGGAGCTCGGGCGCGCGTGGTACGAGGATGGCAAGCTGCTGAAGAAGAAGAACACCTTCACCGACTTCGTGGACGTGACGCGTGCGCTCGTGGCCAGGAAGTACGGCGCATCCGACAAGGTGTTCGCGATGGGCGGGAGCGCGGGCGGCCTCCTGATGGGCGCCGTCGTGAACCTGGCGCCGGAGCTGTATCGCGGCATCGTCTCGCACGTGCCGTTCGTGGACGTGGTCACCACCATGCTCGACGAGTCGATTCCGCTCACCACCAACGAGTTCGACGAGTGGGGCAACCCGAAGCAGAAGGCGTACTACGACTACATGCTCTCGTACTCGCCGTACGACCAGCTCGAGCAGAAGGCGTACCCGGCGATGCTGGTGACGACGGGGCTCTGGGATTCGCAGGTGCAGTACTGGGAGCCGGCCAAGTACGTGGCGAAGGTGCGCACGCTCGACACGTCGGCATCACCCGTGTTGTTCCGCGTGAACATGGAGGCCGGACACGGCGGTCGGTCTGGCCGCTTCACCCGTCTCGAGCAGGTCGCGCTCGAGTACGCGTTCCTGCTGATGCAGTTGGGCAAGACCTCGTAGAGGTTTGGTAGGGCCGGCCGTCCCCGGCCGTCATGCGCGGAGATGGTGGGGACGGCTCGCCGAGCCGTCCCCACCTCATCGACTACTTCAGCTTCGGATCGAAGCTGCGGACCTTGCGGGCGAGCGCGGCGATCTCACCCTCGCTGAACTGCGTCTTGAAGGGCATCATGGCGGTGCCCTGCACACCTTCGCTGATGGTCTTCATCACGTCGCGGACCGACGAGCCATGGCGCCATTCGCCGTCGGCGAAGTTCATCGTCGGGATCGGCGAGTTCCCGTCGAGCGTGTGGCAGACGGCGCACTTGGTCTTGTAGATCTCCTCGGCCGCCGCAACCTCCTCGGCCGTGGGGACGGGACCACCGGCGCCCTTGGCTGCGCCCTTCTTCTTGGCAGCCTGCGCCAGCGCCAGGGAGCTGCCGGCTCCCGCGATCATCACGAGCGCCAGACAGGCAGCGCCCACGGTGCGTGCATTCACCATCGTTGTCGTGTCCCTCGCAGCGAACGGGCCGGGAGCCGGCCCGACCATCAAGCGTACAGACGACCCGGCCGTAGGACAAGACCTACAAGGTCACGTGGCGGCCGGCTCGGCGAGCCGGCCGTACCTGCGCCTCGCCCGTCGCGTACGTGGCGCGCCCTTGCAGAGCGCGCCCTACCAACCCTACGGATTCGACGCCGAGGAACCGCCGCTGGTCGTCGCCCACTCCTCGGCGTACTTCTGCATGTCGGCGGCCGACGCGTTGGCGTCGAGCACCAGGATGCGGTAGCGGAACGTGGCGGGCGTACCCTCGCTGATGGAGAAGTTCAACGTGTCCTTGTTGTTGCTGAGCGCGGCCTGGCCGAGCGGATTGGCGGCAAACAGGCCGTACCCGCGGGCGTGCCAGTAGGTCGGGTAGCCCGGGTTCCCGGGGGCGTCGAGCATGGCGACGGTCACGTCCTTGCCGTCGACGGTGCCACTGAGCTTGGTCCAGGCGCCGCGCGTGCCCCACACCGCCTTGCCCACCTTGCCCTCACTGCTCAGGTACTGCCCGGTGACGCCGGTCGTGTCCATGTTGGCCATCTTGGTCACGCGACCGGCCGCGTCCTTGAACTCGCCGCTCTTCTCGGCCGGATCCTCGAGCGCGCGAATCACGCGAAGCCCGAGCATGCCCTCCTTGTTGTCGGTGAGCTTCACGGTTCCGGTGCCCTTCGCCGCCGCGAGCGTGGTCACGCGGTCGATCATGCGGGCGCCGTCGGCCGCGGCGCGGAAGGTGAAGGTGGTGGTCTCGTGCAGGCGCGTCTTGCCGTCGCCCGACACCCAGTCGGCCTTGACCTGCAGGATGGCGTGGTCGCCCCGGCTCTCGGCCTTGACGATCTCGCGGTGCTCGACCGACCCCATCTTCGCCTTCTGCTCCGGCTTGATGACGTCGGAGTTGTTCCAGAAGTCGAAGCCGTCCACGTCGCCGTAGTTGAACCAGAGGCCGACGTGGTGCGGGTGGTCCTGCCGCTCGTTGGCGAGCGGTGGGAAGCCGCGGGTGATCACCGTACCCGCACCCGTACGGATCGGGTAGAGCACCGGCTTGTCGAGCGTGTCGGGCCAGATGTAGGCCGTGAACGGCTTGCCGTCCACGGTCACTTCCACCGTCTTCTCCGCGGCCTTGCTGGTGATCCCGACCTTCGGGGACTGCGCGGTCACCGCGATCCCTCCGAGGGCGACAGTGGCCGCAGTCAGCGCGGCGGTCATGGCAATCGACGGACGGTTCGGAGAGCCGTCCCTACCTTCGTGTACGGTGGTCCTAGCGACGTGCTGCACTGCTGACTCCTTGTCCGCCGATGACGACGTCTTGCGTGTTGTCGTCGAAGGTGACCCGCTGGCCCGTCTGGATGGCGGCAATCGTCATGCACAGGGCCACGGAGTGGCTGTAGCCCGCCTCCACGCTGGCGTTGGGCGTCTTGCGGCTGCGGACGCACTCCATCCAGTTGCGCATGTTGGCGGAGGTGGCATTGTCGGCGCCCGTGTCGGCGCCGGTCTCCATCGCGGCCGCCTCGGCAATCGACATCGACGGCAGCAGGTTGGCCTTCAGTCCCATCGCCTTGGCGTGGTTCTCCTTCAGGCCGCCCGTGTCGCTGACCGTGTTCTTGTCGAGGTCGAGCATGCCGCCGTTGGAGTAGTAGTACTCCTTCACGTCGCCGGCCGAGTTGGTCATGCGCGAGCTGTAGATCACCTGGAAGCCCTTCGTCGGGTCGTCCAGCGGACCGTAGTCGTACACGCCGGTGAACGTGTCCCAGTTACGCCGCCCGTCCTTCCACAGGTAGATGCCGCCGTTGGCGACGACGCTGCGGGGGCGCGGGTAGCCGCTGAACCAGTGCACCGTGTCGATCTGGTGGACGAGCCACTGGTCGGGGATCCCTGACGAATACGGCCAGAACAGGCGGAACTCGAGGTACTTGCGCGGGTCGAAGGCCTCCTTCGGCCGGTTGAGCAGGTAGCGGTTCCAGTCGGTGTCCTCCTGCCGGAGCTTGCCGACCAGGGCCGGGCGCCGCCATCGTCCGGGCTGGTTGACGTTCCAGGTCATCTCGACGGCCACGATGTCGCCGAACTTGCCTGACTTCAGGAACTCGTAGGCCTGCTGGTAGTTCCTGGCGCTCCGCCGCTGGGTGCCGATCTGGACGATCTTGCCGGTCTCCTTCACCGCCGCCCGGAGGGCGCGGGCGTCCTCCATGGTGTTGGCCATGGGCTTCTCGACGTACGCGTCGCGCCCGGCCTTCACGGCCTCGACACCGTGCAGCGCGTGCTGGAAGTCGGCCGTGCCGACGATGACCGCGTCGACGTCCGTGCGCGCGTAGAGCTCGTCGTTGTTGCGGCAGACGATGGGCGAGGCGACCCCCAGCTTCTGCAGGGCCGCGGCGCCGGTCTCGCGGCGCAGGCTCCAGATGTCGGAGACGGCCACCAGTTCGAAGTTGAGGTCGGCCGCCGACTGCTGGAAGGCTGGAATCAGGCTGCCCCGCGTGCGGTCCGAAAACCCGATGATGCCGACGCGGACCCTGTCGTTGGCGCCGAGGATGCGGGCGTAGCTGCGGGCCGTGCCGAGCGAGGCGGCTGCGGCCGTCATGCCCGCGGCCTGGAGGAAGTGTCGTCGGGTGCGCATGCCGGGCTCCTGG